>Ga0209759_1000139_pt1 | contig 124929 bp, 110 predicted proteins | sample AraplaCL_Col_mMS_FD_184261 | JGI IMG/M metagenome (GOLD analysis project Ga0209759, IMG submission 184261) | Arabidopsis root microbial communities from the University of North Carolina, USA - plate scrape CL_Col_mMS (SPAdes) (version 2) | ecosystem: Host-associated > Plants > Roots >...
TTTGGTCCGCGATGAGGTCACCGCTCTGGCCGTTGGCGCCTGTGGTCGTCATCGAAATGGATGTGCCGTCGTTGAGGCTGCGCGTGAAAGAACGCGACGCGCCGTTGTCGAACGTGTACGCGGGCAGGGTGACGTTCCACTGGCCCGCGACCACTTTCGCAAAGTCGCCCCAGAACGTGAAGAGACCCGTGTCCATATCGACGGTGCCCCCTTTGCCGTCGGCGTTTTTCGCGGCGATGTTGCCCGCGAGAATCACCTGTCCTTTCGGACCCGCGACGAGCCACACGTGACCGTCACGCACCGCGGTGCCGGTCGCGCGTAGCACGTCGGCGTTGCCGGCCAACGCATAGATGTTGCCGTCGACGGCCTGCAGGTTCACCTGTGCCGCTTCGATCGCGCCCGTGTTGACGATCGCGCCACCGCTCGCGGTCTGCACGAACATCTGCTGGGAGCTGGACGAGTCCTGCAACAGCACCTTGTTGCCCACCGCGATCTCGGCGGTGCCGTTCGGCGCGCTGATGTTGCCGTAGTTGTCGACTTCGCTCGCGGCGATCAGCAGCACGTCGCCGTTCGTCGAGCCGATGTTGCCAAGATTCACCACGCGTTGCGTCGACTGGCCGGAGAACGTCAGCGGGCCGCCGGCCATGAACGACGCGTTGTCGGTGTCGAGTGTGGAGGCAACGAAGCGACCGCCCGTCGTGACCACGCCTTGCGGTCCGACCACTACGCCTTGTGGATTGATCAGGTAGATGCTGCCGGTTGCGTTCAGCTTGCCGAGGATCATCGACAGCGTGCCGCCTGTCACGCGATTGAGCGTCGCGCCGTTGCCGTTGTTGATGTTGACGGTGTTGTTCCGGCCAATCGAAAAGCGGTTCCAGTCGATCACTCCGCGCGTTGAGCCAGGCTGGGTGACAGTGAGCGTATCGCCGGACGTGGCAATGGAGCCGTTGCCGCTCACATAGGCACCACCTTGCGGCAGGATGCCAGCCGCGACCACCGGCGCGGCGCACGAAAGACCCAGAAGGGAGACGATGACGGAGGTAGCAGATAGCCTGCGCGCACCACAAGGCGCGTGCGGTGACAACGTATTGAGCGACATACTTCCTCTTCCATGCAGGATTGGCATGCCACTCGACCTGGCGGTCTGTTCAGGGTGGCCTCAGAAGCATAGTCATAAGTGGACCACTTAACTACCAACAAACTTTCAGCATTTCGCGACGGCATTCACTGCTTTTGCGCCGTCGCGAACGCCGTTGTTGCCATGGAGCGTGGGTCCAGATCGGCGATCGACAACTGCTTGTCCGGCTCGTCTTGCAACTGCCTGCTGATCTGTTTGAGTCCGCAGCATTTGGTGCCGCAGCACGGCGATCTTCTCGTAGAGTCTGACGGTCTTTACATCAAACCCCGGCCGACTGGTGCGGTCGGCGCTTTCGATCAGATCGAGATATCGCTGCACGCTTTCTTCGATTGCAAGCGCGCAGAAATGGACGTCTGGAATTCTTTGATCTGAGCGTGCAGGCTATGTCAGATGCCTAGTGCCGCCAGCGGCGTTCCGACAGTCAGAGAACGCGAAGATTGCGGATCTTGGCGATCTGCGACGAGCGCTTCAGAATGATGTCTGTGATGTAGTCGGGCAGCAGCGCCCGCGGGATGTTCGCTGGAATGTCGTCGACGAGCTGCGACGGCACGTGGACGATGAAGTCGTCCGGTGCGCTTCGTAGGCTGTGCTCGTAGGCGACGCGATATTGCATGGCGAATCCGGGAGGCGGTGGGGAATTGGATCCTAGCAGCCGTCACTGAGGCGGCGTAAACGCTGGTGCGGTTCGAGTATCGCGCATTGTCCGTCCTGTCGTTATTCAGAACCAGATAGCCGCGCGCAACAACCCTGCGACCAGACGCACCCATGACACCGTGGACCGCAACAAGGTCCTCAGATTCCAGTCGCCTTTCAAACAGCATTGTGGCTCTGGGCGTCCGTAGCCGCGGGAAGTGGCCAGACGGTGCCCTCCGCGAGAATGCGCTGAAACTGTTCCGGCGCGCCCAGATAGCGGTGGGCAGCGCCGACGCAAGCTGTGCATCATGAATGGCAAATCACGCGTTCGAGCAATGCAGCCTCGCCGGCATCAGGCGTCAGACACAATGCGTACGCAAACGGAATGTTCACTTGATGCGGCGATACTTGTACGGACGCTCGGTTTGTAAAACGTCCCGACCGTCTCATGAGGCGCATGTCGGACCCGAAGCGAATGTGCAGTTTTCCGCAGACCAGCCTCTAACCATAATGCACACATTTGTGCGCCATCCCACGAACCAACTTCGCCTGGACTCAAGCATGCGGGCTCTACGGTTTTTAGTCTGCGGGTCGGCGAAATGCCCAGTGTCGACGCCATGGGTGCTAACGCCTACGTTATCTGGCAGAAGGGATAGCGCGACTCTCCCGCCACACGCCGTCCCAATGTTCGGCTTCGAGAGATGCGAGGGACCGCTTTGGGTCGGCTTTGCCACTTGCATGACATGCAGGCGCCGGGGGCGAGCGGCGTGCCCAGTCGTGGGATACAGTCCGGCTAGGAGCGGACGCCCGGCGAAGACGTTCGATCTTCACTTCAGGTCAGGTGGCGGCGAAGGGCATGAGTCTCAAAGCGGACTGCTTTCTGACTACCTGCTGTGCATTGATTCGACAAGTTGAACAACTTTCGCTTCAAGCGTCATGAAGTCAGGTTCGTATCGCTTCGGAAAGTGGCACTTAATGACTTAGTCCGGGCGTACGCCCGCGCTGCGGCGCCTGCCTGTCATGTGCCGAGGCACCAGATGCAGCTCGTGTAGCCGGCCAGATCCAAGCCGCATAATCGAGGAAGTTTCGCATAAGGACTTCTCGCAGCTTGGGGTGCACAAAGCTCACGCTGCGCCCCGTCAGTACGGTGACCTGCGTGATGTCTGGGGCCGCCAGCGCCTGCCTCAACGCTTCGCCACCTGCGAAGCCGGTGGCCCCTGTCGGGATGAGTTTCATGGTCGCAGGCTCATTTCACCGAGCGCTTCTTGGTGGCCAGGAAGTCGTCGAACTCCTGCATGGTGAGGCCTTCGACCGAGGTCGGCATGACGCCGGCGGGGCGCATGCCGTCGAGCAGGAAGGCGAGGTAGCGGCGCCAGAGCTCGGGCTTGGCAGGCGGACTCAGGTCGATGACGGTGCGCATCATCACCAGCAGCGGTCCGATGTCGGTAGCGCAGGCGTCTGCGCGCACTACGCCCGCGCGCTGTGCGCGTTCGAACAACGCCGCCACGGCCTGCTCGAAGCGCTTCTGGAACTGCCGGCTGGCGATGCCATCGGCCGCGGACAGGTGGTGCAGGCCGCGATGGTGTGCCTGCGTCGCCACCACGGTTTCGAAGAAGCCGGCGAAGCCCTGCCAGGGATCGGCCGCGACCAGCGCAGCTTCGGCGTCGGCAATCAATTGCTGTACGGCGCCTTCGAGCACTTCGGAGGCGAGCGCCTGCTTGTTGGGGAAGTGGCGGTACGCTGTGCCCACGCCCACCCCTGCATGGCGCGCCACATCGTCCAGCGTGGCGGACAGGCCGCGCTCGGCGAAGACGGCATGTGCGGCAGCCAGCAGCCGCTCACGGTTTTTCGCCGCGTCGCTTCGAAGGCGCTTCGTGGGCGGCTTGCTCAAGCGAGCCGCCACTCGATCAGGCTGCGACCGCAGTCGGCCACCGTTTCGCGCGCGGACCGCGGGATCCAGCCAAGGATGCGACGCGCCTTCTCGATGCTGTGCCGGTTCTTCCGCCCCAGCGCCACCGCAATCTCACGGAGTTCCGGGCGAGTCTCGGCCAGCTGTCGCACCTGCTGGTCGGATAGCTCGAGGGTGGGCACCTTGGCTGCCTGCGGACCACAGCTCGCGCGCAGCGTCTCAGCGATCTCCGACATCCACATGAACTCGCCAGTGGCCAGAAAGCGTTCGCCGACCGCGGCGGAGGCCACCATTGCGCGCAGGTGAATGTCGGCCAGGTCGCGAACATCGACGATCTCGAAGCCGATGCGAGGAATCCCGGCTATCTCGCCGCGCAGCATGCGGCCGATAACCTGCACCGAGTTCAGCTTATCGGCCGACAGCACCGGGCCGAAGACCGCACCAGGAAGGATAGTGGACAATGTGGTGGTGCCCCCTTTGTTCTGCATGAAATCCCAGGCTGCTTTCTCTGCCAGAGTCTTCGAGCGGCGGTAGGGAATGAGGCCCGGCGCATCGGGGTCGGTCCACAGGGTCTCGTCGGTGACGCCTTCTTCCTCGTACGAGTCCGGGCTGGACGCGTTGGCGGCAGAGGTCATTACCACCCGCTCCACGCCGCCACGCACGGCGGCAGCCAGCACGCGCAGGCTGCCGCCGCATGCAGTCTCGATCATCTGCTCCGGCGTCGCCGCGCCGAGACCTAGCGGAGAGGCGACATGCAGCACGTAACGACAGCCTTGGACCGCTTCATCCCATCCTGCATCGGCGAGCAGATCCACCACCACGAACGAAAGCTTGCCGCCGCTTGCCGCGCCCGATTCCACAGCAGCCCGCACCGCGGCTCGCTTGCCCGGATCGCGCACCGTAGTGCGCACCTCGTAGCCCTTTTCCAGCAGTGCAGCGATGCACGCGCGTGCCACGTAGCCAGTCCCGCCGGTCACCAAAACTTTGTCTGCCATGCGATGCCTCCTGAAGTCCAAGTCAGTTCTGCTTCTTAAACGGAGATATTATCTCCGTTTAAGAAGCAGGGCAAATCCCAAAGTTGCCAGCGACTGCCGGACGAGAGGCGATGGCGGAAAGAGGGCGAAGTTCAGGCGATGCGGTGAAGCGGCGGTCGCCTGCCTCTGCGTCGACAACTTGACCGCGCGCAACTTGGGCCTGCTTCGCAGTGAATGTCGTCGGTTGCTTGAGCCTGTACTGAGCGTCTGGTTCGGGGCAGGCTCGTTGGATTCCCGACTGGCTGCTCTGGGTCGCGCGCTGTTGATCGCTACCGCGCGACATTCGCGGTGTATGCAGTTCGCATAAGTGGATGAACGGCCAGGAACGGACAGTCGCCGCCGGTAGGAAATCGTCGACAACCGCCTAGGCGCGGATGAAATGGCGGGGACTGAGCTAGTGGCGCCAGCGCCATGCCTTGTACCCGGTCGCGTGAAGACGTCATCGCAAAGCACGCCGCCACCGCTTAGGGGCCTTACAATGCCTAATCGCGCGTCCGCGAGGACACCGTTGATACAATTGGGCTACCACGGCTATCGAGGCGTTCAATGGCCACGCCCAATGTAATGGTCGCAGTAGTCGACGACGACGAGTCAGTTTGCCGCGCTCTGAAACGCTTGCTGCACTCCGTCGGGATCAGCACAAACACGTTTAGCAGTGGGGAGGCATTCCTGGAGATGCTTTCATCAGCGACTTCGTCCCTGCCAGACTGCCTGATAGTCGATTTCCAGATGCCTCGGATCGACGGGCTGACGCTGCAGCGTCACCTGGCTCCGACAGGCGTGCCCATCATCTTCGTCACTGCGACCAACGACGAGGCCGTCCGGGAGAAGGCTCTAGCGCGAGGTGCAGCTGGCTACCTGAGCAAGCCATTCGAAAGCGCCGTGCTGATCAGGACTGTGCGGATGGCGCTGGGAATACCCCAACGCCCAGAGGCCTTGTAGCCGCGAAAGGGCCGCAAGTCGTTGGCTGAGACGCTCTGTGTTCGGGACTTTGGCGAGTCATCTGGCTGGCGGTTCAGGCGTGCGAGACATAGCGTCTGCGTTGTCCCGTGGCGGCACTGAACGCTGGCTTTGTTCTTCGAGCAAGCGCAAACCTGCTCGAACGACCTCGCTCGCAGAGCCATATCGCCCACCTTCGACTTCTTGCCGAATGAAGGCAGCCAGATGCTCGGTGACGCTAATACTCAACACATGTTTGCTTGGCATTGTGTGGCGCGGAAGCATATGGGTGGGAAAACCATCATACCCCTAGCCGATGTGGATTTCTGTGCGGGCACTGGGCGACCGGGACCGTCCTTTTTTGGCCGGTGAGGATAATATTTCGAACCAATATATCTTTATAGAAACATTCAAACAGGGAGTTGCATATGCCGAGCATCCGGCAGGTTTTCAGTACGATGCAAAACTGGGGGGACGAGTGGATAGCTTCCGTCTCTGACTACTCGATCTGTGCGATCTCGGTGGAAGGCCGGATTCTGACATGGAATGCCGGTGCCACGGCCATCTACGGATATCAGCCGGAGGAGATTGTCGGCCAGATGCTTGACATCCTTTATACGGAGGATGATCGACGGAAGCAGCCGCCGTCGGCGGCCCTTGATACCGCCCGTCGGACAGGCCGCCACAGTACCGAAGGGTGGCGCACCCGTAAGGACGGCACGACCTTCTGGGGCAGCGAGCTCATTACCGCACTGCATTCGGACGGCGGAGAACTCGTCGGTTTTGTGAGCATCGTGCGTGACATCTCGGACAACAGGGCTGCGCACGAGGCCGTGCTGGAAAGCGAGCAGCGCTTCCGCCTGCTGGTCCACGGCGTGACTGACTATGCAATCTTCATGCTATCGCCGGAAGGTGTGGTCACAAACTGGAACTCCGGCGCACGGGCCATCAAGGGCTACGTAGCAGAAGAAATCGTCGGCTCCCACTTTTCGCGCTTTTTCACGCCGGAAGATGTCGCGACCCGAGAGCCACAGCGTGAACTGATGGCCGCGGCAAGAGACGGCCGCTTCGAAACTGAAGGATGGCGGGTCAGGAAAGATGGCACCCGTTTCTGGGCGCACGTAGTGATCGATGCCATCCGCAACGACGACGGAACGCTCGCCGGCTTTGCGAAGATCACCCGTGACGTGACCACCCGGATGGAAGCGGAACGGCTTCTGGAAGAGACCAGGAAGGCCCTCTTCCAGTCACAGAAGATGGAGGCTGTCGGTAAGCTCACAGGCGGGGTCGCGCACGATTTCAACAACGTGTTGCAGATATTGCGTGGCAACCTCGAATTGCTGGAGAGCCGTCATGGCCGCGACGTATGGAGCCGCGAGCGGCTCGCCAGGGCAGCCGACGCGGTGGATCGCGGAGCAAAACTGGCGTCCCAACTGCTCGCCTTTGGACGTCGCCAAGCCCTTCAGCCTGTTGTGATCAACCCGGCACCCGCGTTGCGGCGTATGGACGATCTCCTGCGGCGCGCGCTTGGCGAGGACATCGATGTCGAGACGATTGTCGGTGGCGGGCTGTGGAATACGCTCGTGGACATTCATCAACTGGAGAACGTCATCCTCAATCTGGCAATCAATGCGCGCGATGCGATGCCAGGCGGCGGAAAACTGACCATCGAACTGGCCAACGCGATGCTCGACGATGACTACGCGGCCGGCTTGCCCGACGTGCCGGCGGGCCAGTACGTCATGCTCGCCGTGACCGACACCGGCACAGGCATGCCGCCCGATGTGCTTCAGCAGGCATTCGACCCATTCTTCACGACGAAGCCGGAAGGTTCGGGCACCGGCCTCGGTTTAAGCATGGCCTATGGATTCATCAAGCAGAGCGGCGGACATATCCGCCTCTATAGCGAGATCGGTCATGGTACGACCGTCAAGATCTACCTGCCGCGGTCGACCGAAAAGGCGATCGAACCTCCTCCGAGACCAGGCGTCAGGTTGCTGGCCGGCAAGGAGACCATCCTCGTCGTGGAAGACGATCTGAAAGTCCAGTCCACCGTTGTGGATACGCTGTCGTCCCTTGGCTACAGCGTGCTGAAGGCAGACGACGCAGAGCAGGCGCTGAGTGTGATCCGCAGTGGCGTCCATATTGACCTGCTTTTTACGGACGTCGTCATGCCCGGCCCCGTGCGGAGCCCCGACATGGTCGCCCAGGCGATCCAGCTGCTGCCGCGCCTTAAGGTGCTTTTTACTTCTGGCTATACGCAGAACGCGATCATTCATGGTGGACGGCTGGACCCGGGCGTCGAACTATTGAGCAAGCCGTACAGCCGCGAACAGCTCGCGTACAAGATTCGCCAGATGCTCGGCCCTACCGGTGCCACGGATATGGGTGCGGACGCAACCCTGCCGGCAGAAAACGCCAGCACGGCATGCCTGAGGGTGCTCGTGGTCGACGATGACCCGGCGCTACTGCAAGCCACGAGCGAACTGGTCGAAATACTCGGGCACTCTGCTGCGACAACTCCCTCGCCGGATATTGCGCTGCGTTGGCTTGCAGAACAGCCATTCGACGTGTTGTTCGCCGATCTCGCAATGCCCGGCATGTCTGGAACCGAGCTTGCCGAACGAGCGGTTGAGTTGCGGCCGACGCTGCAGGTCGTTTTTGCCACGGGCAGCGAAGCGCCCAATGTCCACGCGTTGCCGTTCCGCTGCCGGACATTGCGCAAGCCATACACCCTGGAAGAACTGGGCAAAGCACTGGACAGTTCCGGTCGTTAGCCGCGCTCCTGGACGTTCTCATCGTGGGAGAACGCCGCTCGTGTCACGTAGGCCAAGGACCGTTTGCGATCGAGTTATGCCTCTCCCAACTTGCTGGATCATCGAACGATCGAGGTCTGCGTCGGACCGCGTTTGGCCGGTCATTTACAGCCAGTCGCCGCTTGTTGCTTATGGCCGCTGGAGCGCCAGTTCGGCTCGCAACAAAAGACATTTGCGCGTATGGCGCGTACGAACGAAGACTCATTTTTTGCCGGGATGTTCATCCTCGCCACCTGATCGCAGCCAATCGACGAAATTCCTCATATGCACAGGCTTATCAGCATCCAGCGGTACCAATGCATAGTAAGTCGCTCCCTTTGCAGTTAGATCGGGAAATGGTTTTTGCAGACGCCCTGCAGTGCAATCGGCATCGAGCGTCGGAAATGGGCCGATACCAAAACCCAGGCCGTCGACCACAGCCTGCAAGGTTACAAAAAAGTGGTCGAACCTCAAGGTTCGACTGGCCCGAAGGGTGGGTTGACCGACCGCTTGGGTCCATCTCTCCCAGTCGCTCGGACGCGATTCCGTGGTGAGCCATGTTTCGGCGGCAAGTTGTTCGACCGACGCGACCGTGGTTTGCTCGATCAGGGCCGGGCTCGCGATCACCGTGTTGCGCTCCTCAAATAATGGCCATGCCTGATATTGACCGTATGCGGGTACTTCCCGACGAATCGCCAGATCGAAACTGCCGCGCAACGTGGAATCGGTCGTCAGCGTCGTGGAGACGCGCACATCCACATCCGGGTAGATCGCCGTGAACAAGGGAAGGCGAGGAATCAGCCAGCGCATTGCGACCGTCGCCGCTGCGCTGACCCGAATCACTTTCCGGTGCTGGCTCTTGCCATAGCGTTCCGCCGCGTCCGCAATGTGGTCGAAAGCCGCGCTGATTTCTCGGGCAAAGGCTCGCGCGTGCCCGGACGCGACCATGCTTTGCCCATCGCGCACGAACAGAGGCTGGCCAAGCCAGTCTTCAAGGATGGTGATATGACGGCTTACGGCGCCGTGCGTCAGGTTGAGCTCACGCGCGGCTGCCGAGTAGCTGCCCGCGCGCGCGGCGACTTCGAACACGCGCAGGGCGTTGAGTGGGGGAAGCTTCGATCGCATGTGTGAGTTTATTTAACGTATGCCGGACAATTTTGTCGGTTGTGTGAGCCAATTGATCATCATACGCTGACGCCATTCCACTCAGAAAGGTGTCCCCATGACCCAGCAGATCACCGTCAACTCCCGAACTTATCAAATGCCCTCTGCGCCGACGATCGTGGTGTGCGTCGACGGCTGCGAGCAGGAATACATTAATCAGGCGATCCTGGCCTGCAAGGCGCCGTTTCTGGCCAGCCTGCGTTCGTTCGGCACCGTGCTGGCCGGGGACTGCGTCGTGCCATCGTTCACCAACCCGAACAATCTTTCGATCGTCACGGGCGCGCCGCCGTCGGTACATGGCATTTGCGGCAATTTCTTCTTCGACGAGGAAACTCAGGCCGAGGTCCTGATGAACGACGCCAAATACTTGCGCGCGCCGACCATTCTCGCGGAGATGGCCCGTGCCGGTCGGCGTGTGGCAGTCGTGACTGCGAAGGACAAACTGCGCAGTCTGCTCGGACATCATTTGAAAGGGATCTGTTTTTCAGCTGAAAAGGCCGACCAGGTGACCCTCGGCGAGCACGGCATCGAGAACGTCGTCGCGAGAGTCGGCATGCCGGTGCCATCCGTGTACAGCGCTGAGCTTTCGGAGTTCGTATTTGCGGCAGGTTTTGCCATCCTGCGTGAAGAGCGCCCCGATCTTATGTATCTTTCGACGACGGATTACGTCCAGCACAAGCACGCGCCGGGCACGCCTGAAGCGAACGGTTTCTACGCGATGATGGACGACTATCTGGCGCGCTATCACGCGGAGGGTGCCGTGGTGGCTATCACGGCCGACCACGGCATGAATGCGAAGACCGATGCCGTGGGCCGGCCGAATATTGTGTTTCTGCAAGACCGGCTCGACGAGCGATACGGCGCGGACGTGACGCGTGTGCTGCTGCCGATCACCGACCCGTATGTCGTGCATCACGGCGCGCTCGGCTCTTACGCAACGGTCTATTTGCCCGGTCACGACGAGCAGACACAGCGTGAAGTGGCCGCGTTTATCGCGGCGATGCGTGGCGTCGAGGCGGTCTTGACCCGCGCCCAGGCTAGCGAGCGATTCCAGTTGCCGCCGGAGCGGATCGGTGAACTCGTGGTGCTCGGCGAAAGGCTCACGGCGCTCGGCAGCGCTGCGGAAAAACATGATCTGTCCGGGCTTACCGTGCCGCTGCGCTCTCACGGCGGCCTGTCCGAACAGAAAGTGCCGCTCATTTTCAACCGCAAGCTGGCCGGTATTGACGACGCGCGGCGCTTGCGCAATTTCGACGTCATTGATCTCGCACTCAATCACCTCGCCTGATAACGAAAAACGGCCAGCGCGGCAAAGACCGCGCTCCGCATGGAGACAGCGATGCCCACAGATACACCTGACGCGTTGCCATACGCGTCGATCAAAGGGAGCACTACGTTCGTGCAATATAAGTGGCGTGCGTTGATCGGCGTGACGTTCTGTTACCTGTTCTACTACACCGGCCGGCAGACGCTGGGTTTTGCCGTCGCCGGTATTCAGCATGACTACGGTCTGTCAAAGTACGAGATCGGCTGGATTAGCGCGACGATGCTCTGGTGCTATGCCGGCGGCCAGTTCGTCAACGGCAATCTGGGCGACAAACTGGGTGGCAAGACGATGATGATCGCCGGGGCCGTCCTGTCACTGGCCGCGAACTGGTTATTCAGCTTCGGCCATACATTCCTGTTCTTTTTGGTGGTTTGGGGACTCAATGGCTATTTCCAGTCGATGGGTTTCGCGCCAGGCAGCCGCCTGCTTTCGAACTGGTGGGACCACAAACATCGCGGCTTCGTATATGGCGTCTATGTGGGCTTTTCCGGATTCTCTTCAGTGCTCGCCTATATTTTTCCGGTCGTCATTCTGGGGGCGATGCAGCTTGACTGGGTCTGGATTTTCCGTCTCGCGCCGCTTTCCATGCTGCTCGGCGCGCTGGTGTTGCTGCTATTCGTTTCGGAAAGCCCGGAGGCCCGGCATCTGCCTGCTGCGGACCATTCGGAAGACGCCGCTTCTTCCGAGGAGCCGGGCGACGAACTGACGAGCGCGCAGCGCTATGCGCTTGTGATGAAAAACTGGCGCCTCTACCTCACGGGTTTTGCAATCGGCTTTCAGAACGCCGCACGGTATGCGCTGGTTGTCTGGGTGCCTGTCCATTTTCTCGGCATGGACTGGAAGACTTCATCGGCGCTGATCGACCCGAAGTGGATCACGGTCGCGTTACCGGTAGGCATGGCGCTCGGCTCGCTGTCCAATAGCTGGATCTCTGACGTGCTGTTTCAGGGGCGCCGCTATATGGCGATCGTCTGGTATATGGTGCTGGCCTGCGCGACCGCTATCTTCATGATGTTCGTACCGCACGGCAGCATGCTTGCGATCGTGCTGCTGTTCCTTTGCGGCTTTTTTGTGTTTGGTCCGGCGTCTTCTTTCTGGGCCCTATGCCCTGACATTTTCGGACGTCGCGTTGCGGGGACGGCGACAGGCGTACTTAACACCATGTCGTACATGTTCGCCGGCATCGGCGAGCCGGTGATCGGCCACATCATCGATACGACCGGTCATACGTCGATCATTTTTCCGATTGTTGCAGGGCTTTGCGCAGCAAGCGCCGTGCTTTCGATGCTGATCAAGCGCTGAGGACTCGAGTCTTGCGAACCAGGACGGACATCTCGAGGTGCTTCTATTGCTGCACGTCGATTCGTGGGCGGCCGTTTTTATCTCGGGAGCGGCGGTTTAGCGCGCGCTAGCTCGAACGGCCGAGTTGGGTCGGGTGGGAAGTTCGCCGGTCAAAGCTATGCGTTGCGGTGCGCTTCCGGTGGACTTCCGGTTCGGCGAAAGCAGCCAATCGACAGGCGCCCGTCAATCGCCGACATTTTCGAATCGTTCCTCTCTTCGCACTCGATCCGTTACTGTCGTGGTTTCAGTCTCTGATCCCCTTGTAGGTCAACGAGACTCGTCAAGACAGGGAACATTCCATTGGTCCTGGTGACATCAACGATCTCACTCTTATGATCGTCCACGCAAAGCCGTTTCAACCCTTGGCATGACTTCCTGAAAGCTCAAGCGGGAGTGGCCGGTCGACTCGCCCAAGCCTCACCGACGCCAGTCCTGCAGATGCGTTTCCTTCAAGTCGATTCAGGTGCTTTGCCTCTGCCGGCCGTTCGATTCAACGAGTGCGACATCTTCGTCAATATCGGTAGCCAGAACGCAGAGAGAAGTGCGGCTGGCAGGTCATGTTTTCCCTTTCAATTCGGCCACACAGGTCGCGTGGATCACACGCACAATAGGGGATCGATAGTCCAGTCTCCAGCCGTCTGTGAACAGTCTGGCGAGGGATTCCTCGTCGGTGATACCCGGCAGTCCCCTCAGGCCGAGCGCGAGCTTTTCTGAGAACGAGCCAAGCCGAAGCCGCTCTGGCCAGTTCGCCTTCGCGCCGTTTGCCATAAGCCAGATGCGGATCGACTCAACGAGGTGGTCAGTGCGAAGCCAGGCACCGCTGCGCGCCCTCGCAACGAGCTGGGCTATTGCAAGATAGCAGAGCAGTTCGGCTCGCCCTTCGTCGTCTAGTCCTTCAAATTCGATCATTGGTTCCATCGCATACGGTGAGCATGGCGTCGCGGCGTCGCGCGTTCGCAAAGCTGCGAATTGCGGGCGGGAGGTGATGCCGGGTATGTCGTTGCAGTGAATGCCGCGGACTCGGGACTGGGGTGGGCGCAGGGCAATAGTGCCAGCCTCTTTTCCCGGCAGACGCCGTCATTGACCTTGACTTCACGGCGAAAAACACTAGCACTGAAGCTTACCCGTCAGCCGAGCTTCCATGCCTTCCTCCCGGACGCGTTCTGCTCACCCGGCTGCGCCGCCCCGGGCCGCACAGTACATTCGCATGTCCACGGACCACCAGGAATATTCCCCGCTCTTCCAGCGCGAAGCGATTGCCCGGTATGCCGCCGCACACGACATAAGGATCGTACGCGATTACGAAGACGCGGGCATCAGCGGTCTCACGTTGCGTGAGCGCCCAGCGCTTATCCAGCTGCTGCTAGATGTCGAAAATCCCGCCCGGAAGTTTTCCAGCGTTCTGGTGTATGACGTCAGCCGCTGGGGCCGTTTTCAGGATGTCGATGAGAGCGCGTTCTATGAATACACGTGCCGCCGCGCTGGCGTGAACGTGATTTATGTTGCTGAGCCCTTCGAGAACGACGGCAGTCCACTCGCATCGGTACTAAAAGCGATGAAGCGGGCAATGGCCGGCGAATTCAGCCGGGAAATGTCGCGCAAGGTATTTCTTGGCCACTGTCTGAACGTCCAGCGCGGATATCACACTGCGGGACCCGTGGGATACGGTCTGCGGCGTGTGCTCGTCACTGCCCACGCGGAGGCTGTACAGCCGCTTGCCCGTCACGAATACAAGAACGTGCAAACCGACCGCGTCATCGTCGTCCCGGACACCACGGGCGAAGCAGCGATCGTGCGCAAGATGTTTGAGTGGTACGCGACACAACCGGTGACGGCGACCGGGATTGCACGGCGCCTGAACGAATTCGGGATCGTCAACGGGGAAGGACGTCCCTGGCAGGGGCAGAACGTCATGCAGATTCTGCGCAACGAGAAATACATTGGCACCAACGTCTACAGCCGCACGAGCTCCAAACTCGATGGTCCATGGCAGCGACTCCCAGCTAATGAGTGGATAAGAGTGACCGGTGCATTCGCTCCTGTGGTGGAGAGGCGGCTGTTCGCGGCTGTCCAGAGAAAGCTTGCGGAAGGCAGGCGGCGACCGACGCGCGACGAAATCATTGATGGCATGCGAAAGGTGATAAGCCGTACCGGCAGGATCAACCAGAAGTTACTGAAGCGCTATCGGAGCGCCCCGTCGGCGGAGCAGGTGGCGCAGGAGTTTGGCAGTCTCAATGAAGCGTACAAGGTCATCGGCTATGCGCCGAACATCGACCCCGCGCGCTCCGAAAACCGGTGTGTCGAGCGCCGTATGGAACAGCACGTCGCGCACAGCGTCATTGCAATGCTGTGTGAACTCGGACACGACGTCAGGTATGAAAAGCATACCGCCACATTGTGCGTTGATGGCGCGCTGCGCATGCAACTGGTGGTGCGCCGTCCATGGATGATCCAGGGGCATCTGCCGTACTGGATCGCGCGCTGGCCGGACTGCTTCGCGATTGACTTTCTTGTGTATGGACGCATGGAACGCGACGGCGCGGAGCTGCTTGATTTCCACATCCTGCCGCGGGGCAGCCTCCGTGCAGGCGAATATACCGTTGTGTTCCGTCACGGGCAGTCGCATTTCAAAGCGTACTGGCATCCTGATCTGAAAACACTGCTCGCGCTGACGGACACTGTTTCTCTCGACGGGCTACTAGCGGTTCGCAATTTGGGGGCGAGGTCGATGCCATGATACGCGCGACTCCAGTTGATCCTGATCTGGCTGCTCCCGCGGAAGAGCCCCGGAACTCATTGCGCGACGACCGGTGCTCCGGGAGCAGGAGATCGACGCCCGAGGCGAAGGCGCGAAAAGTCTTGGGCCTCGAACGCGCACGGCAACAGACGCTTCTTCGACGGATGGAATCGGTCCGGGCAGACATGGCCATTCTTGAAAGCCTACTGTTCGAGCTGTTGTCCGATCCGGCGTTTGTAGCGTTGCTCAACCATCAGGGGCATGTGACCATGCCGCGGCTGCTTTGGAACCGGCTCATCGGAAGGGACTCATGACAATCGGCCGACGTGTCAGATTCGTCGCCCGGGCCGCGGAGTCCGCGGACGGGCGCGCGGCCCCGGCAGGCATCTGTCCGGAGGCGCTCGCCGTGCTGGTCGGATACCGACTACCTGAGCGTACCGTTGCTGCGCTCAGGCGGATGGTCAGCGAACGTCAGTTGACTGCAGCGCAGGTGATGGTTGGACAGGACAATTGTTCGGGCGATCTTGCGCGTGCATTACTTGCGGCCACGCCTGCATCACAACGCGTCGACGATCCGCGCGGCCGGCAGGCTGACCGCCATCGCACAAGACTGCTTTCCGGGATGGAAAAGCGTCTTAGCCACATGCAGGAGACGGTGCAGTCCCTGAGGCAGAACTATTACGATGACGTTTACTGCCTCGCTCTGGCCGCGAGCTTCGTCAGAGGCTGGATGCGTGATGACGTTGTGACAGCGTGGCTACAGTCACACGCTCCGGGCGCCGTCGCGATACTGGGCGAAGTCGCATCAGCTTCGGACAAGGCGAAGGCGCCAAGGCGACCGATGAAATTACCGTACGCATGTGCTGCTCAAGCCGGGAAATCGACCGGGGCTGAACGGCACCCGACGCGAGACTAGAGGCGAATAGTTCGCTCCTACGTGATTTACACAGCAGAGTGCTTAAAGCGGGGCACGATATATTTGCTGGCAGTTCGTCAACACGGCTGTTACAAGGGCCAGTTGAAGTGATTCGCGCAAACATCTTCGAACTACCGCAGTCGGCCAACAAGAGTCGTTCGCTGCAGCGAGAAAAGCGTCATTCGGACGACTGCTTCGCCGTGCTACCGGCCCGTTTCAATCCTCGGCAAACCGAACCAGCTGTCGCGCCAAGTCGGGCCCAGGCTGGTTGCGCCCTCCTGCATCACAGTGAAACTTGGCCAAGGCGGCGCGGCTGCGCTCCGACCGTGCGCGGTAGTACGACGCATGTCGATTCATAAAAAACTCGGCTTCGCCGCTCGCTTCGAGCTTCCCGGTTGCGTAAGCTCGTGTCGTTTCCATCAATTGATGCCGGCCGGGTGCGACCGACCGCGGCGTGATAACCAGCGACTTCGCTGTCAGATTCGCGAGCAGGCCGCTGACGTCGTCGGGTGAAAGCCCAGCGTCTCCCACAATCTGCTGGGCAGCGGCAATGCAAAATACGCCGTCGAAAACCGACAGGCGCCGAAGCGCCATCTGTTCCTTCGCGGAAAGTGTTTCGAAGCTCCAGTCCAGCACGTCGCACAGCGTACGGTGCCGATGCAGGGCCGTCACCTGGCCTGACATTCGAAGCCGGAACTGCCCACTCATCAGGTCGGCGAGTACCGGCAGATCGAACGCGTCCATATGTGCCGCAGCCGTCACGATTGCCAGCGGAATGCCATCCAGCCGTCTGCAGATGTCGATAACGAATGGGGTTATCTCATCGGTCAATTCGAAGCTCGGACAACTCGAGGTAGCGCGATCGAGAAACAATTCGACTGCCGCGCAGCTGATTGCGTCGAGTGCGCCCGGCGTTGAAGCGAGCGAAGGTACGAGCAGCGGTTCTAGCCGTCGAATCAGCTCGCTTTCTGCGCGCAACGGTTCCCGGCTGGTTGCCAGAATGACCGCGTTGGGCGCGCAGATCAGGATTTTCTCCGCCAGGTGTGCCAAGGGGCCGACGAGTCTTTCGCAGCCGTCCAGAACGATGAGCACCCGGCGATTGCCGAGGAACGACTTGATGTCGCCGATGGCGTCATCGTTATTGGCGCCTAAACCGAATCCAGCCCGAACCACGCTCATCAAACATTTGGCGTCCGCGACGGTGTCCAGTCCAACGAATATTACCGATTCGATATACCCTGCTGGCGATGCGAGACGTGCCGCGCACAAGGCGACAACGGTCTTGCCGATTCCTCCGGGTCCGACGACAGTAACAAGGCGCCGCCGACGGATGTCATCGACGAGATTCTTGACGAATGCATCGCGACCCACAATCTTCGCAAGCGGTGCGGGCACGTCTTGCCGCGCAACGACAGCATCGCTGAAGCTTACCGGTTCGACAAATCGATAACCACGACGTGCAACGGTGTCGACGTAAGAACGCGCGCATCCCGCCTCGTTGAACATACGACGTAGCGCCGCGATAGCCGAGCGCAGATTCGACTCTTCGAGATGAGACGTGCGCCACGCGCGGGCGATCAGGTCGTCGCGCTCGACGACTTCGCCGGCTCTTTCGACCAGTGCGGTAAGAACGTTGCGTGCTGGCTCGCCGATGCGTACGGGCTTTCCGTCACAAAGGAGCAGGTGACGCGACGGGATGAGGCGGAAGGGACCAAAGCGGGCCTCGCCTTCAAGTGCAACAGCGTGCTTCGATGTTCCATTCTCTCGCATTGATTGTGCGCACTCAGCGTTAGCGGCCGGAACGGCTCTTAGTCGAACGCTCAGGCGCTGTGTAGGTCGATAGGCCGACGCGGGCACGTTTGCCGCAACGAACGACGCGTCAAGGGTTGCCATAGCGATCTTCTCGCCGGATGAGAGCCGAAGGATAGCGTTGTGAGGCTACCGCCCGGTGATGCCCAAGCGGCACTACGACGCTGAGCGCTAATTCTGTTTTCGATGACGTGCCTCGTGGCTGGCAACGAGCCGTTTGATGCGCTTCACCGCAGTGTCATTTTTACCTGCATTCGCGGGCACGATATTGCACGAAAATAACGCGTTTGGAACGAAACTGACGCATACGAGCATGCCGCTTGAATCATCGACGTTGCCGGCGCCAAACGGCGGGGGTCGTGCCGGCCAATCGCCTGAACAGGCGTGTGAAATGGCTCTGGTCGGCAAAGCCGCAGGCCATGGCAATCTCGCTGATTTCCAGCGCAGGCTGCTTTTCCAGCAGCGTCATCGCGTACTTAATGCGCTGCTGCAGCCGCCACTGATGAGGCGCCAAACCCACCGACGTGCGGAACGCCCGCGCAAAATGCCCAGTCGAAAGTCCCAGGGCGGCGGCTACTTCTGCAAGCGATATGTCTTGGCGGAAATCCGATCTCAGCAGATCCATTGCGCGTCGTTCCTGCCACGGCGCGAGTCCGCCCGTTCGCGGAAGTCGCGGTTTGAGGCCGCTGGTCTGCTGGACGAGATGGGTGACCACAGCGTTGAAAATGTGATCGGCAAAAAGCATGCTTGTGCCCGACGGATCTTCCAGTGCGGGCAATAGCGCTTTGGAGAGATGGAACAGGACATCGTCGGGCTGAGACAGAAAGGTTTCGCACAGGTCGGGCGCTTTCGAGTGGCCTAGGTCGCGCGCTTTCTCGTCTAGCGCCGCCTGAGATACCCGAAAGCTCACCGCGTCGAACGCCTCGGGGATATGTACCGCATACGATGACTTCTGCGAGTAAATCAGCAGTCCCGTCTCCGGCACCGAAACCGATGTTGCAACGGTCTTACCATCGGCCTGAACCTCTTCAAGAAAAGTGGGGCGCAGACAACTGGTGACGATAAAACCGTTATCCACCTGACTGGGATTCGACCAGCCGGCGCCGGGTGTAAGTCGTGCGTGACGAATGACATGCAACTCCGATTTCGCCAGATCTTTGCTGTAGACGGACTGGTCGACATCGACACGTCCCCGCCAGGCCCGATCAGGCCAGCCAGGGCTGTTTTCTTTAGTCGGTTTTTCATCCGCTCTCTCGTTGTCCTGAGGCATTGTGTGCTCGCAAAACTGACTCGCATCGAACGCGACGATGCGTGGTGGACCTTGCGCGTGTCAAGAAGACCGATATCGCGCTGACGTCGCCAATTGTAGGTCATGCTCAGGTCGTTCGTGACCGTCAATGCGACGCGCCGGGCGGCAACCCGCGACATGGTTCGTCATACTTTCTTTTTTTCGGGGGAATCGATTTGGAAAGTCGCGAGCCGTCGACAGATTCTTATAGCGGCTCGCGCGAGCGGCAGCGTTTCGCAACCGCTGAACTCGAAAGCAGATTCGCGATCCGGGTGAACTCAGCGTGTCGGCGCCGGGCTTGCGTCGATACGAATGCGGAACAGCGTGTACGGCCTCTTGCGCATATCTTTGCCGCCGTGGAAACCCGGTTGGCGATGCAGCTGGTTAGCGGTGAAATACAGATAGCCGTCCGGACCGATCGACATCGTGTCGGGCCACAGGATGCGGGGGTCGTGCGCAATCGTCCGCCATTGGCCCCCAGGAACGAGTTTGCGTATCGAATCGCGTTCGTAGTCCCCAGCGTAGACGGCGCCGTCGGCGTCCGCTTCGAGACCATCGGACGCGCCTTTCTCTCCCAGATCCTTGACGCTCGAAGCGACATCGTGATCGCTGAGTGCGGGATCCCGCAGCGTGTCCGTCTGCACCGAATAAAGATGGCGGCTCGACAGCGGGCAGAAGTACAGCGTCTTGCCGTCCGGCGACAACGCGATTCCATCAGACGCAACAGTGAACGCGGAAGTGGTGCCGTCGGCGTTGCGTCCCATCAACGTTTCGCCTTCGACGACCGGCACGAACGAGGGATCGGCCGACGTCGACGGGTCGCCGGTCAGACGCCGGATCGCGGTACCCGTATCGAGATCGACGACGATGATACCGCCGATGCCGCTCAATGAAGAGTCCGTGACATACGCGACACCGGCACGGCCCACGCGAAAATCGAATCTGACGTCGTTCACGTACGTGCGCGGCTGCATGACGTTCGCGGGAAAGACGATCGTCCTGACGATCTGATTCGTCTTCAGGTCGATGGCGACGAGCTTGGCGCCGCCGGCAAGCGGCGGTCTAAATCCGGGCGCCGCGGTGTCGAGAACCCAGAGCCTGTCCTGACTGTCGGCGACGACGCTTTGCACGCTTATGAAGTGGTCAGTCGTGTTCCCACCGGTTTCACGATTGACCGTCGGGTCCGGATAGGGGACGGCTTTGCCGTTGCGCAGTTCGGCGACAGTAAAGGGGACGTTGTCACCCCAGCGCGGGTAATTGATGAAAATCCGGCCGCTTGCCGTGACAGTGACGCCGGTGGGCATCGCGTCGTAAAACGTCGCGACGGTTTCGAGTTTTCCGATAGTCTGCTCACGCGCCTGTTGTGGCTTCGCGGTCGCCGAAAGCGCGACGACCGGGGCGGTCAGACTCGCGACTACCGCTAACGACACGGCGGAAGAAGCGTTGAATGGCGAGAAAAAGGAATGCCAGCGCACGGTGTGTTACCTCCAGCCTTCATGAGTGTTGCGCGACCGGAATCGCGCGTTCAATGCAACGACGCCGCTGAGGTGAGCCACTAGTCTTGCAGAATGCGGGCAAACAATTCGGCGTCGTCAACGCGATTTGGGCAAAGCATATCGCGATGACAACGGATGAACTTTACTCCCGCGTTAAAACTTTCGATCGAGCACGATTGCCGCGAAGGTGTGTCGATGCTGTCGCGACAAGAACCACGATTGAATGTGCGGCACGAATCGGCGCGGTCCGACTCGTGCATGTCGGGCGCGCTCGTTTCACGGCAATCCGCATATTTTCACAACTTCCAACAGGCATCAATACGGCCTCTGCGATAGCCTTGATTACGCAAACGGCGTATCCGCCGCAGGACCGGGCGAGGGCGATCGGCCGGACATCAGACCCGGCGCAATGTGATTAACGACGTCATTTGTTGCGCCTCGCTCGCGCGGTCCTTCTATCTCTATGGATGTCAATGTCATGGATGCACTTTCCAATCCCGATCCGCCCGTGGGCGACATCATGCGCGGTTTCGGTCGTTCGCCGGATGCGGGGCGATCGCAACCGGTGTGGGTGGCAAAGGAAGAAGCGTGGCGTGTTCCGCGCGCTTCGCCATCGTTGCCGCTCGCCGACGCTGATCGCATCGAAGCGTCCCGTTGGACCCAGAACGGCGTTTTGACAGGACGCACGATTAGTCACAACAATCAGAACCGCTTCATCATCGGGATCCAGCTCGTGAGTACATCGGTCGAGTTTCGCAATGCCGGACGTCTGGTGGTGGACGGACGTCTCGCGCCCGGCGCTTCGCATGTTTCCCGGCCAGGTGAAGCCGCTTCCGTCACGCTGAGAGCTTCAAGCGATGTTATTCACCTCTATGTCGCGCACCATGTATTGAATCGTTATTGTGCGGAATTACTTGATGGCAGGGAGCTGGGCGACGACCAGATTCCAAGCAATAGCATATTCTACGACCGCACGCTTGAACAGCTGGGCCGGCTGCTTGCCAGCACGCATGACGAACATGACCCGGTCAACGGCTTGTACGTCGAAAGCCTGTCGCTGGCCATTCTGGCCCGGCTATTTCCGTTACACGCAAGCAAGGAAAACCACTCGGTGCCGCGCTGGAGACTTCAACGTGCGATGGAGTACATCGAGTCCCATCTTGCCGACCCTATCCGTTTGTCCGATATCGCATCGAGCGTCGGCTTGACACGTATGCATTTCGCCAGGCAGTTTCGCGAAGCAACCGGTTTTACGCCCCACAGCTATCTTCAGGAAAGGCGTCTGCAGCATGCCCGGCAGTTGTTGCAGAAAACTGATATGAACATTCTGGACGTCGCGTTAAACAGCGGCTTTGCTTCGCACGCGCATTTCGCCACCGTGTTCAAACGGCGCATGGGTACAACGCCTAAAGACTGGCGCAGAAGATCGCTTTTCGGCGCGTGACGATCCATTCACGGCCGTCAGGCAGTTCTGGCATATCGCAAGCAAGTTGGACCGGAACACATATTCGCTTGCGTCGCTGTGCTTCAGGAACATGGGCGACCTCGGTGAAACTCCATCGGAAGCCGGCGCAGTTCGGAACAGCGTGCGCTTTGGCAAGCTTTGTCTTCTTGCGAAAGAACAGGCGGATGGGCGCGGATAGCATTGGATCGTCGGGTGGCATGCGTACTCGATCCTCTATCTACGCGAACTGTTCTACACCAAGGAGAATGAAGATGAAGGTTCCTGCGGCATTGATGTCGGTGCTTGTCGGGGTGGCGTTTCTGAATTCGCTAGCGCAGGCCGACAGCGGCAACTATCCGCCGTCCAAAGCGGCACAGCCTTATAAGCCATCGAGCGCGGCGCTGGCGCGCAAAGCTGCGAAACAATCCAATCGCCGACTCGAACGCAACGTTCGATCCGCAATCGCGAAGCCTGGCGGCGTGGACGTGTCGCGCCTGACCGTCGTGGCGCGCTCGGGTACCGTGACATTGGCGGGTAGCGTTCCGGAAGAAGCACAGATCCAGACCGCCAACGATCGCGCGGAAGCGGTCAAGGGCGTCTCGACTGTCAGGAACGAACTGACGATTGCGGTATCGGGAGGCCATTGACGAAGCGCGGCAAGTCGTCGCCGATGTAATGAGCAGCGTGCGGGCATGAATGCCGCACGCTGCTTTGGGGCCTGCTCTCGCGGCACGCGGGGTGCACGTTGTGGCTTGCCGAAAGCGCCTGAATCACGGCCTCTGCGTATTCGCTCGCGCCCATCGGGCCGTCGCCGGTCACGATATTGCCCACCGTGATCGCGTGATCGGGCGCATAGGTGGCGCCATGCTTTTCAAGCTCGGTGATCATCATATCGGCGGGGTACGTCGTCGCGCGTATGCCGTCCAGCAAGCCGGCATACGCGAGAGTCACCGCCCCGGCACAGATGGCCGTCACCAGCTTGTGCTTCTCATCGAACGCGCGAAGCATCGTTTGCAGCCCGACGTTCTTCCATAAATGGCTCACCGTGCCGCTACCGCCAATAACTGCGATCGCATCGAAGTGATCGGCATTGAGGTTTTCCAGAAGCGCTTCGGGCTGTGCCTTGCCGCCAAGGTCGCCGGCCACTTCGTTCAGCACGGTCGAAAACAGTTTCGTTCTGATTCCCGCGTGTTTCCAGGCCGCCAATGGAACAAAGAGTTCCTCGTCGCGAAACTTGTCCTCGGGAATAACGACGGCGATAGCGCTCATGACTGGGCTCCTCGATTGATCAGGTGGGTTGGCGTGAGCGGCATGATTCCGGAAGCACGGCTCGGAAGCGCCCACCGCGCAATAAAAGCATCGTCCGTCGCCGTCGTCTTTCGCATCCGTATCGTTCTTGCCGTATCGACCTGGGGGCGTGACTTCGCCGTATCAGATCGCAGCATCGTGACGCTGGCGGCTTCGGCATGCATGCGCTGCCAGTGCGAAATCTAAAGGCCTGCGCGCTCGCGCAAGACTCTGCCGCGCGAGATCGCCATGATCGACACATGTTGTCCCCGTTCACGCTGAATGCCCGGACCTACGATGAATAGTTCACTGACCCTGAAGAGTGTGAAAGTGCGTGCGGTCGTGGTGCCGCTGCGCCGCCCGGTGATTGCCGGAATAGGCCGCTTCGATCATTGGCCGATGATCCTGGTGGATGTCGAGACGCAAGGCGGTATCACCGGACACAGCTACGTCGCGCCGTATCGTGCCGCGTCGGTGCCCGCCATCGTCGCTGCGTTGCGTGACCTCGGCGATACGTTCATAAGCAGACCGCTTGCGCCTTTCGATCTGTTCGACGCGGCGATGAGAGCGCTCAATGTCGATGGCGTTACCGGCGTCTCGACGATCGCTGTTTCGGGGCTCGACATGGCGGTCTGGGATGCGCTCGCCAAAGCGGCGAATCTTCCTTTAGCGGTTTTTCTCGGCGGAACGCTCGGGCCGAACCGCGCATATAACAGCAATGGCCTTTGGCGGCACGACATCGCGACGCTGGCCGTCGAGGCGCGGCAACTCCAGGCCGACGGCGGTTTTCAGGCGATGAAGCTGCGGCTCGGAAACGTGCACCTGAAGGACGATCTTGCGGCGATTCGCGCCGTGCGCGAAGGCGTCGGCGCCGGGATCGACCTGATGGTGGACTTCAACCAGGCGCTCGGACTGGGCGATGCGATCCGGCGTTGCCACGAACTCGACGATCAGGGTCTTTACTGGATCGAAGAGCCGATCGCGTACGACAACGTTCGCGGCTACGTGCAGCTTGCGCAGAAAGTACGAACGCCATTGCAGATTGGCGAAAACTTCTACGGCTCGCGCGATTTCTTCACGTTCCTTTCCGCTGGCGCTGTCCACTACGCGATGGCTGACCTGATGCGAATCGGCGGCGTCACGGGCTGGTTGCAGACCGCGCATGTTGCGGGAGCGGCGGGCGTGCAGTTGTCGAATCATCTCTATCCAGAGATCGCTGCGCACCTGCTGAGGGTGACGCCCACTGCTCATTGGCTGGAATGGGTCGATTGGGCCAATCCAATACTAGCGGATCCGCTGGAATCGCGCGATGGCCAGGTGTGGACGCCCGATCGCCCCGGAATCGGTATGAGCTGGAATGAGAAGAACGTTTTGAAATACCAGGTGACGGTCTAGCCGGTGCATGGTTCACGTCAGTCAGCGTTGTTAATGTCTGAAAGGAAAAAATATGGCCTATCAAACTATCAATCCCGCGACGGGCAAGCTCGTCAGAACGTTTCCCGACCTCACAGATTCGGATCTCGACAAGGTGGTGGACCGCGCGCAAACGTGCTTCGAAACGTGGCGTCGGCGGCCGGTCGCGGAGCGTGCGCGAATCGTCCGCTCGGCCGCCGCAAGGTTGCGCGCGCACGAGCGGGAGTACGCAGGATATCTGACGACCGAAATGGGCAAGCTGATCGCCGAGGCGCGCGCCGAGGTCCAGCTGTCCGCCGCGATCCTCGATTATTACGCCGACCGCGCGGCGCACTATCTGATCCCTGTCGAAATCGACGAGATGCCGGGCCACAGCATCGAGACGCACCCGCTGGGCATCATTCTTGGCGTCGAGCCGTGGAATTTTCCGTATTACCAGCTGGCGCGCGTAGCCGGTCCGCAACTGATGGTCGGTAACGTCGTCATCATCAAGCACGCGGGCAATGTGCCGCAGTCGGCGCTGGCGTTCGAGCGCCTGTTTGAGGACGTTGATGCGCCGGAAGGCATCTACACGAACGTATTCGCGACCTTCGATCAGGTTGCGAGGCTGATCGACGATCCGCGCGTGCGGGGCGCGACGGTGACCGGCAGCGAACGCGCAGGCGCTGCGGTCGCGGAACGCGCAGGCCGTGCGCTGAAGAAGTCGGTGATGGAGCTGGGCGGCAGCGATCCGCTGATCGTGCTCGAGGACGCGCCGCTGGACCCGACGCTCGACAACGCGCTGTGGGGGCGAATGAACAACACTGGCCAGAGTTGTGTCGCGGCCAAGCGGGTGATCGTGATCGGCAAGGCGCGCGGGCGGCAGTTTCTTGACGGTCTCGTCGCGCGCATGGGCGCGCTGAAGCCGGGCGATCCAAGCGATCCGGCAACCACGCTCGGACCGGTGTCGTCCGAAAGCGCGATGCGCGGGCTGCTGCATCAGATCGACGTCGCAAAACAGCATGGCGCGCGTGTCGCGCTGGGTGGCGGCCGGCCGGATCGTCCAGGCTTTTACGTCGAGGCGACGATCCTCACGGATATCGATGAACACAATCCGATCTACCGGCAGGAGCTGTTCGGGCCGGTCGTGTCTTTCTACGTCGTCGAGAGCGAGGCGCAAGCCATCGAACTGGCCAATGCCACGCCGTTCGGTCTGGGCGGTTCGGTGTTCACCGCCGATCTCGAACGCGGCCGGCGCGTGGCGGCACAGATCGAAAGCGGCATGGTGTTCATCAATCACCCTACGTGGACCGCACCCGAATTGCCGTTCGGCGGCATCAAGAACTCCGGCTACGGGCGGGAACTGTCCGAGCTGGGTTTCGGAGAGTTTGTGAATCGCAAGCTTGTCAGCGTGACGGCGGCGGGTTCGCCGCCGCCCTCCGTCACAAACGCCGGTTGAGCGGCTCACTCTTCTCAAGGAACCGATATGACGACGACCGTACAACAGGCGTTTTTCGAAGTTGCGCGTCAATTGAAACTGACCACAATCTTCGGCAATCCCGGCTCGACCGAAGAAACGCTGCTCAAGAATTTTCCATCCGATTTCCGCTACGTGCTGGCCTTGCAGGAAGCACCCGCTGTCGCGATGGCCGACGCCTACGCGCAAGCGACCGGCGAAGCGGTACTGGTCAATCTGCACACGGCGGCTGGCATGGGCAACGCGCTCGGCAATATAGAAAGCGCGTGGTACAACCGCGCACCGCTAATCATCACGGCCGGCCAGCAGACTCGTGAGATGCTGTTGCTCGAACCGTACCTGACCAACACGCAGCCGCTCGCGATCGCACAGCCGTTCGTCAAGTGGGCCTACGAGCCGGCCCGTCCGGAAGACGTGCCGGGCGCGTTGATGCGCGCTTATGCAATGGCGGTGCAGCCGCCTGCCGGCCCAGTGTTTCTGTCGATTCCCATGGACGACGTCGACAAGCCATGTCCTGCCGTGCCTGTCATCCGTTCGGTGAGCCGCAGGTTGGGCGCGGACCCGGCCTGTCTCGCGCCGGTCATCAAAGCGCTGTCGCAAGCGCGCTCGCCGGTGCTGGTGATCGGCGGCGCAGTCGATCAGAGCGGCGGCTGGGACGATGCGGTGGCGCTCGCCGACCATCTGCGCTGCAAGGTCTGGGCGGCGCCGGCCGAAGGCCGCCCCGGATTTCCCGAAACGCATCCGTCCTATCAGGGCGTGCTGACGAGCGCGATCGGACCGCTCGGCAAACAGCTCGCGGGGCACGACGTGATCGTTGTGATCGGCGCGCCCGTGTTCCGCTATTACCCATACGTTCCCGGCGATTTCATTCCGTCGGGTTCGCGGCTGTTCCACATCACCGACGATCCCTCCGAAGCCGCGCGCGCTCCGGTCGGCGACAGTTTCCTGGCCGATCCCGGCCGCGCCTGCGCGGTATTGACCGGGCATCTGCCGAAGGCCGTGCGCGAGGCACCGGTTCCCGCCGCGAAGCTGCCGCTACCGGCGATCAACGAGCAGATCACCGCAGATTATCTGTATCACACGATCAACGACGTGCGGCCTGCGGACAGCATCATCGTGCAGGAATCGCTGTCGACGATGAAGCTGCTCCGCCAGCGCATTCCGACCGGCACGCCGCGTTCGTTTTTCTCCATGTCGAGCGGCGTGCTGGGCTATGGTCTCGCGGCGGCGGTCGGCGTCGCGCTGGCGGAGCGCGACAACGGCGGCAGGCGTCAGATAATCGATATTGTCGGCGACGGCGCGGCCAACTACGTGATCCAGGCGTTGTGGACCGCGGTCCAGCACGCGCTGCCGATCCTGTTCGTTGTACCTCGCAATGGTGCCTACAATATTCTGAAGGCGTTCGCCAAGCAGCTCGATACGCCCGGCGTGCCCGGCCTTGATCTGCCCGGCCTCGATTTCGTGTCGCTCGCGAAAGGATACGGCGTGGCGGGCGAGCGGATCGACAGTCCATCGGACCTCGAAGCCGCGCTTCGTCGTGGCCTCGCGGCCGGTGCCCCGTACCTCGTCGAGGTGCATATCGATCCGACGGTGCCGTCGCTGATCTAGCCGTCGCCGCGCGCATACCCTTGTCATGACGAGGAAGACTGACACATGAAAGCGATTGGTTACCGTGTCGCGGGTCCGTCCAGCGCATCCGGCGCGCTGGTCGACTTCGAGTTGCCCACGCCCGAGCCCGGCCCGTGCGATCTGCGGGTGGCGGTCCGGGCGGTCTCGGTCAATCCCGCCGACGTCAAGTTACGCGCGACCCGCGCGCCTGCAAATGGCGGACCGGCGGTATTGGGATTCGACGCGGCGGGCGTGGTGGAGGCCGTGGGTCGGGACGTGACGCTCTTCAAGCCAGGCGACGATGTGTTCTACGCCGGCGCCATCGACAGGCCCGGCACTAACAGCGAATTCCATCTCGTCGACGAGCGGATCGTCGGGCGCAAGCCGGCGACGTTGTCGTTCGGGGAGTCGGCGGCGCTTCCGCTCACGTCGATCACCGCATGGGAGTTGCTGTTCGACCGGTTGTGCGTAACGCAACATGCCGGCAAGCGCAACGCGGCGATCCTGATCATCAACGGTGCGGGCGGAGTCGGTTCGATCCTGACGCAGATCGCCAGCGCGCTGACGGGTTTGACCGTTATCGCGACGGCGTCGAGGCCGGAGACCATCGCGTGGTGCCGGAAAATGGGCGCGCACCGTGTGATTGATCATCACAAGCCGCTGAAAGACGAGTTGCGGGCTATCGGCATCGAGCAGGTTCAGTACGTTGCCAGCCTGACCGCCACCGACCGGCATCTGCCGGGTATCGCCGAAATCATCGCGCCGCAGGGAAAAATCGCGCTGATCGACGACCCCGCGGCGCTCGACATTGTGAGTCTCAAGCTCAAATGCGTGTCGGTGCATTGGGAGCTGATGTTCACGCGGTCACTGTTTCATACGGCGGACATGATCGAGCAGCATCGCCTGCTGAACCGCGTCGCCGATCTCGTCGACGCGGGCGTTCTGAGAACGACGCTGACCGAGGACGTGGGTCTGATTAATGCGAAGAATCTGCTGCGCGTTCATGCGCGCGTCGAGGGCGGCCGGTCGATCGGCAAGACGGTTCTGACAGGCTTCTAGAAGCGACAGCGGTGCGTGGCGGAGGTGGTGCGGGCACCAGGCAAGGCGATTGCCGTAATCGCACCGGAGAGTGCGGCGGTCCAACCCGGCAAACGCGGTGCGCGGGGCAAGTTTTGGGCGCCGACGCGATTGATCAATCAAGGAGCACGACATGTCGAATTCAGCACATACCATCGCATCGGCAGGCGCCGCACGGTTCGCCACTAACAGGACGATCGGGGAAATCGAGCCAGTCTTCGCTTTCTATGATGCGATGCCGACTGGAGTAACTGTTTCGCACGAAGGACGGATCTTCGTGAATTTTCCGCGCTGGGGCGACGATGTGCCGTTCACCGTCGGCGAAATACGCGCAGGCAAGGTGGTGCCGTACCCGGACGCGGCGATCAATCGTTTCGACGCTAACCGGCCGGGCGAAACACTCTGTAGTGTGCAAAGCGTGGTGGTGGACGCGGCCGATCGTCTGTGGATCCTCGACACGGCGGCGCCATCGTTTTCGCCCCCCGTCGATGGCGGTGCGAAGCTCGTCGCCGTCGATCTGACCACTGACCAGGTGGTCAGTTCGATTGTGCTTCCCGCCAGCGTCGTTTTGCCGACCACTTACGTCAACGACGTCCGTTTCGACCTGCGCAGTGGCACGGGCGGCGTAGCATACATCACCGACTCGTCGGTGTCGGGACCAGGCGGAATCATTGTCGTCGATCTCGCGAGCGGTCATAGCTGGCGCAAGCTCTCGGGCCACCCCTCGACTTCAGCGGATCCTGCGTTCGTTCCTGTGGTCGAAGGGGAACGGCTCGCTATTCGCAGCCAGAGAAACACGCCTTCGCCTTTCAGCGTGGCGTCAGATGGCATCGCGATATCCGCCGATGGCGCATCGCTGTTTTACTGTCCACTGTCCAGCCGTCATCTCTTCTCGGTGCCGACGTCGCTGGTGCTCGATGAAGCATCGTCCGACGCCGACGTGGCCAGCGCGGTGGTCGACCTTGGCGAAAAGGGCGCGTCCGACGGTCTGGAAGCAGACGACCAGGGGCGCATCTACGCAGGCGACTACGAACGCAATGGCATTCGGCAACGTAGCGCCGACGGTGAATGGGAAACGATCGCGCACGATCCGAGAATTCTCTGGCCCGACACGCTCTCGGTCGCCAGCGACGGCTACCTTTACTTCACCGCGAACCAGCTGCACCGGCAAGCACAGTTCAACAACGGCGTCGACAAGCGGGAGAAACCGTATTTGCTGTTTCGCGTTCGGATCGACGGCGGGCCCGTCAAGCTGATCTAGCCGGCGGCGATCATCACCGTTCGTAGACTGAGCGAAAAAGAGCGAGCATGTCCGCCGACTCCTACAATGCTCGTTGACGGTCAGCGCCTGGTCGGTCGCAATCTTCGGGACGCGACCGACCTATAGGCTCATACATGTCACTAGCGAATCGTCGGCCCCGGCGACCCATTGAAGTCTCATACACGAGCCGCGAGGAAAAGTAATGAGGCGATATAAAGACACGAAAGCCGGGCCTTTGCCGCTTTGAAGTTTCACAACGTATCAGGTTGTTTCTTCCATCGGAAAGGAGATCATCATGACCATGCGGGCGCTCGTCGTCAGCCGTTATAACGGTCCGCTTGAATTGACGGAAACATCGATACCGGAGCCCGTGCATGGCCAGGTGCGCGTGCGCATTGCCGCGAGCGGCCTTAACCCGCTTGACACCAAGATACGCGCCGGAAGCGCATCGCATGCGAACCATCCGCTGCCGCTGGTTTTGGGCATCGATATGGGCGGTGTTGTCGATGCCATAGGGCCCGGCGTCACCGCTTTCAAGGTGGGTGACGAGGTGTACGGCATGACAGGCGGCGTTGGCGGCATTCAGGGCTCGCTGGCCGAGTACGCAGCAGTCGATGCTGAGTTGCTCGCGATCAAACCGGCCAATCTCTCAATGCGCGAAGCTGCGGCACTGCCGCTTGCGTTTATCACGTCGTATTCGGGCATCGTTGATCGTGCGCATTTGCAGGCGGGGCAAACCGTTCTAGTACAGGGCGGAGCAGGCGGTGTCGGACATGTTTCGGTACAACTGGCACGCGCACTCGGCGCACGGGTCTATGCGACGGCAAGTTCGCGCGATCACGACCTCGTTATGCGTCTGGGCGCTACGCCGATCGATTACCGGGCGCAGACTGTCGAGCAGTACGTCGAGTCCATCACGCAGGGCGCCGGCTTCGACCTGGTGGTGGATACCGTCGGCGGCCCGACGCTCGATGCTTCGTTCGCCGCAGTGAAGCATTTTGGCCATGTGGTCAGCGCGTTGGGTTGGGGTACGCACTCGCTAGCTCCGCTGTCGTTTCGTGAAGCAACGTATTCAGGGGTGTTCACCCTTTATCCGCTCCTGACAGGCAAGGATCGCGCGCACCACGCGGAGATGCTGCGCGAAGCCACACGACTGGCGGAAGCCGGCAAGCTCACGGCGAATCTCGACCCGCGTCGGTTCGATCTAAGGTCTGCCGAACTTGCCTATGATGCCCTCACGAACGGCACAGCACGTGGAAAGATCGTGGTAGACGTCGCATGAGGGGCTGATTTGGCGTGGAATCTGGCCGGTTTTTCGCTTTGTTGCGCCAGCAGGGGCCGCTGTCCGCGTGGATTCTACGGTCGTAGCTAGGACGTGTGTGCCGCGCTAGGCGAATGCAGCAGGGTCTCACTGCCCGATCGACGGGTGGACGCAACCGGCAACAGAGTTGCTCGCCGATGTCGACGGACGCCTGTCCCGGTCTCCACGTGTCTTCGCGCACGACGAGGCGTTGTCCGGCCCTCACTTCAGGCGCTGGTGAAGACACGTCCATGAACGGTGTGGGCTTCCGGCGGCGCGCAGAAGCGCGTATCGGCTGATGTCGTCGCCATGGACAGCCGCTGTTTCAGATGCCGGCTTCAACGACCGTTCTGTGTTGGAAGCTGCCATTCAAGTAATACCGGGACGAACGGCCGCAGTGGGTCGGTTTGGCACGTTCGCCGTCGGTCGGGGATCGCTAGGGCGACGAGTGGGTGCAGTCGGCCATCTGCAGCCGTTCGCCCAAATTGTGTACGAGCCGCCCGAACGACGACTTCTCCCTGTATTCCTGACGTTCGAGTCAGAAAGGCGGGTTGGTCGATCACGCCTTGTCCAGCGAGCGCCGTATCACGCGCCACCCCGCGAAAACGCGGCGCTTCTTCCCCCTCAATTTCCTTCGAGGATGTCGGGATCGATGTAGCCCGGGACTGCGAGAGAAAGCGTCGCTTTCAGCGCCCGGGCACCGGCATCCGCCAGCACTTCGCTCTCGCCCGCTTCGAGCGCGTCGCACGTCTGCCGGACGACATCGACGGGATTCGCCTTTGGAACGTCGAAATCCTTCGTGAGATCCGTATCCACGAAGCCGACGTGCAAGCCCAGTACGCGGATGTTCCTTTCCTTCAGATGGGCTCGCACGTTGTTGGTGAAGCTCCACGCCGCAGCTTTCGACGCCGCATACGGCGCAAGAGTCGGCACCGTACGCCAGGTGACGTCGGAAAGCACGTTAACGATAGCGCCGCTGCCGTCGCCGGGAAGCCGGGGCTCGAAAGCGCGAGTCACTCGCACGACGCCGTAGTAGTTCGTCTCGAAGATGCGGCGAGCGTGATCTTCCGCACTGCCGGCAAGTGGCGACCCGGTGATTTCCGCAATTCCTGCGTTATTGATGAGTATGGTGACATCTGGCGCGGCTTTCGCGGCCGCCTCGACCGAAGCGAGGTCCGTCACGTCGAGTGCGATGGGAACCATGCCGGGCTCGCTCAAAGCCGCCGGATTGCGTACGCCCGCGTACACCTTCGCCGCGCCGCGGGCAAGTGCCTCGCGTGCGAATACGAGGCCCAGTCCGCGGCTGGCGCCGGTCACAAATACAATGGAGTTCTCAATCTTCATTTCAATCTCCTTGATGAGTATGGCGTAACGAATCAAGGCCGGAAAAGCGAACGCCTGGCGCGAACGAACTCCCCAACCGTCTGTGGTGCCTTCCCGGTAACCTGTTCGATCACGTGGTCGGAGCCTTTGAACACACCGTTCTGATAATCGACGGCGACTTCAATGAAGTGCTGGATCGCAAACTCGGGAAGATCGTACTTCTGCAAATGCGCGCGGTATTCGTCGAGCGTTGTTGGGCGATAGACGATCTTCCTGTCGATGACCTTGCTTATTTCGTTCGCGATGTCGCTGTGATCCATTTCGACGGGACCGCACAACTCATACGCCTTGCCGACGTGCTCCTGCGGCTGCGTGAGCACGGTAGCGATAAAACGGGCCAAGTCTTCCGCTGCGATCGGTGCATGGCGCCCTTCGCCGTACGGGAGTGCGATCTGTCCAGCCTTGACGATGGTGTCGAGCACCCACGGGAAGATCAGCCATTCGGAAAAGAATGTCGGGCGGATATGAATAGTGGGCACGCCCGACCACTCCAGTAAGCGCTCCGCAATCCAGTGATCGCGCGCGGCATGGCTCTTCGCGTTTTCGCGCGCGGATATCTGCGACATTTCCACCACGACTTCCAGGCCGGCGCGGCGCGCGGCATCGGCGAAATAGGCGGTGCCCTGGATGAAACCCGGGCGCACCGGATAGCAGAGATACGCACCCGTGACGCCCGAGGTGACGCGAATCAGGTCGTCGTGATTGAGCAAATCGCCTACTACTACTTCGGCGCCGGCGGCACGCAGCGCAGCGCTGCGCGCGTCTTCTATGCGTACCATGGCGCGCACCGCGTGCCCGGCTTCGAGCAGGTTGTTGACGGTATAGACGCCGGTCTTGCCCGTGGCGCCGGTAATGAGGTACTTGCGTTGTTGCATGATGATCCTCCATTGCGTAAGTTGAGGGATGCTGCGTTCAGACGCGCGACGCGGGCAGATTTTCTACGCCGCTCCACTGTGTGCATATGCACATTATGAGGCGAACAAACGCGTGGTTCGATGTGTCCATCTATATCTTGATCGCTGCGGTCTGTTGCCATACTTCGCCCAGCAGCGACGCCGCTATGCTGGGATGTCCCGCACCACCTCCGTCAACTCGCCAGAATTCATCTCATAGAAGAAGCCGTAGAGCTTGACCTCCTTTGGTACCGCCGGGCTGGCACGAAGCAGTTCGACATCGTGTTTGATCGACTCCTCGAAATGTGAAATGGCGAGGCTATCCTGATCGAACATTGTCGAGATATCGGCGTGGTGATGATCATGAAACTCGTCGACAAGAGTCTCCGGCGTGAAAGCCGTCGCGCCGCAGAATGAGTGGTGCACCACCACGACGTTTTGTACTTTGAAAAGATAGTCCATCGTAGCGACCGATTGAAGAGCCGAAAAGGCACGGCCACCCGCGTTCGACACTGCGAACAGCGTCCGCGTGTTGCCGATCCGGTTGCCGGCTTCGTCGAGAATGTTTTCGCCCGGGTAGACCTCGTCGCCGAAATAGTCGGCGACAGCTTGCGGTATCTCGGATGCCCGCGGATCAAAGCAGTGGATCACGATGGTCTTCATCGGGATGAACTGATTGAATCCCTGGAAGGCGGTTCGATCGAACCATGCCGGGTCAAACCACGGTTGCGTCCTGAATTCGAATTCGGTGTATTTGGTCATTTGGCTTGCTCCACGTTGTACGGTCTTTGCGCTTAAACGAAGGCGGCGTTCGGGTACTGCTATCGCTACCGAGTATAGGTTTGTCGAACCGCGGCACAAATGACGTTCAGCCCTCGATTTCTGCCAGCAACACGGATGCTCGAAGCACCGCTCATTCGTCAAACGGCGCCCAGTCCAGCACGACCGGTGCATCCACGATTGTGAGCGGCGATCGGTTGTGTGCAACGCGGGAGCAAATGTGAAACCAGTGCGGGTACGGCTGCTTGCAGTCGACTTCGTGATTGAGCATTTCGTTGAAAGCGCGCTTGAAGTTCCGGCGGGGATATCGTCGTAGCACTTCGGCGACGTCTGTTGGGTCGAGCTGCGCGCCGGCCACGCCAGAGACGTCATACGCCAGTCCCAACTGCATAAGGCGGCTGGTGTCCCCCCTGAAATGATTCATATCCCACGTATGCAGCGCGATGTTGTCCCAAACATTCTGTGCACGATCCTTCGATACGCCTTGTTCAACAAGGAACATCCGCGCTGCACTCGCACCTTCAATTTCGAAGCGGTGAGGACCGGGGGCATGATCGGTAAGTCCCAGATCGTGCAGCACGGCTGACAGGAACATCAGCTCACTATCCACCTTCGTTCCTTCTTGTTGCGCGAACAGCTCACCAAACCAGTAGCATCGCATCACGTGGTTGAATAGCGCCTCGTTCGAGACCGAGCGCGCAAGCGCCTCAGCCTCGCGGACAATCCTGCTGTCCGGTACCTTGATATCTGAGATCACGAGAATGTCCTGGCTGACTGACGTCAAAAATGGTCAGCCGAGTATAGGCTCACGAACCGTTCCGCGATTGACATCCACACCTCGTTTTCTGCCGGTTGGTAGCCTGCGGGCCGTCCCGCAGGCACGGTGCGAATTGCGTGAGCCCACGTCGAACCACCCTTCCTCAAGCCGCCCAGTCAGGCCGGCCTATCACAGCGGCGGCAGAAAACGAGGGGGAATTGTCATTGCCGCCGCACGCCAATGCCGATAGCCTGTCGCCAGGACGCGACGCCAAGCCAAGTTCTCCCGGCGGTCTTGTCGTCGTGCGTGCCGGCGGGCCTCGAAGGTGGCTGGCTGAATCGGCGATCCGGGAAACTGAAGCTCGCCACACCTCGACGCCTCAGGCAAATGGCTAAGATCGACACATCGGACGGACAAGTACCTCGCAAGGTTGTCATCGTCGCTTATGAGGGTGCCAAGCTGATGGACATATCCGGTCCACTGCAAGCATTCAGCGACGCCTGCTTTGAAGATGGTCGCCCCGCCTATCACGTCGTTCTTGCCTCCGAGGCGGGAGGTCCGGTCTCCACCGATACTGGCGTCAAGCTGGAAACCGTACGGCTCGACGACGCGGTGATCGACTCCGTCGACACGCTGCTCGTTGCCGGCGCCGACCTGATCATGCCCGCTGCCGCGACTGCATCGCTTCGGGCGAGGCTCGTGAGTTATCTCGACCGCCCTCGTCGGCTCGGCTCCGTCTGCACGGGCGCGTTCGTCCTCGCCCAGTTGGGCGTTCTGGATCGCCGCGATGCGACGACACATTGGGCTGCGTGCAGCCGGCTCGAGGACCAGCACCCGACCATCAACGTCAAGCCAGACGCGATCTTTGTCACCTCCGGTCATATCTGGACATCGGCCGGCGTCTCCGCTGGGATTGACATGGCGCTGGCAATGATTGAGGACGATCTGGACCACCTGGCGGCGCTCAATGTGGCGCGCGGCATGGTTCTTTTTCTCAAGCGACCCGGCGGTCAATCGCAGTTCAGCATAGAACTGCGTCAGCAGATGCGCGACGCGCGCGGTCGGTTCGACGACCTTCACGATTGGATTCGAACCCATCTCGAAGCGGACTTGTCGATTCCTGCACTCGCGGACGCAGCGCGAATGAGCCCACGCAACTTCGCTCGCGTCTATCTTCGCGAAACCGGGGAAAGCCCTGCGCGGGCCGTCGAGAAGATCCGCATAGAAGCGGCCAGACGCCTGCTCGAATCCGCGCGCGATCCTATTCAAGTCATCGCGCGTCGGACCGGTTTTGGAGATGACGAACGGATGCGCCGGGCATTCGCAAAGGTTTATGGCGTGTCTCCGCAGGACTATCGCAGCCGCTTTGGTCAGCCGAAGTCTTGACCCGAAAACCGCCAGAGATGCCTTCTCCGTCGGAGCGAACGAATGTCCCTGGACGAGGGCTGTTTGTCGTTGCCGCGAAAGACAGGGTGAACTATTTTTTCGACTCAGACTTTTGAGGAGAATATATGAAACCCCCTGTCATCATCGGAGGCATAGCTGCGCCGGACTCGGAGCTCGTCCGCGCAGCGGCCGCTCTCGTCGAGCAAGCCCATTCGAAGCCGTTCCTCAATCATGTCCACCGGACATGGTGGTTTGCTGAGTTCATTGGTAAAAAGCGGCAGATGAAGTATGACCGCGAGCTGGTTTATCTTGCGTCGCTGCTTCACGACCTGGGTTTGTCGGAGGATTACATTGCGGACAAGCGTTTTGAAGTGGATGGTGCCGACGCCGCGAGTAGATTTCTGCATGTGCACGACTATCCGAAACCAAAGGCAGACATCGTCTGGGATGCCATCGCCCTTCACTCGTCCGCCGAAATCGCCGATCGCAGGGAACCGGAAGTCGCGCTCGTCCACTTCGGCGCTCACGTCGACGTCCTGGGGCTCAGGATGGATGAGATCTCGTCGCAGCTGATCGACGACACGCTCGCGCTCTACCCGCGGCTGGGCTTCAAGAGGGCGTTCACGGAGGCGCTAGCCGAGGTTGCGAGACTTAAACCACACACTGCCATCGGAACAGGTCTTGCCGACGTTGGACGTAGCCTTGTGCCTGGTCTCCAAATTCCCAACGTTTGCGACCTGCTCCTTGCGGCACCTTTCGAAAGCTGAGCCTTTCGCGTGACCTCAATTCCGCCAAGGCCGCAGAAGCAGGCGCTTTCTTCACCGACATGCGGGTGATCTATTGCCGGCAATGTTGGCAGGTTGCACGCACAGCGCTAAATGAGCAGCCCGGCATCCTTTGTGTTGATCAAGGCCTGTCATGTTGCGGCGGTGCTAGCTTTTATCGGTGGGCCGCTTGCCATTGGAGTTACGTCCGCCCTTATTGCCGCTTCTGGGGACGTCGGCTGCAGTCGGCGCCAGACAGCTTTCGCGCTGGGATAAACGATCGACTGCATGGGTCCAATCGAGAAGATTTAGCCGGATAGGCGATGGAGCAGTCGTCACACTTCTGCGTGAGGTTTTCCATATTGTCTTCACCGCCTTTGTCATCGCCACCTTGGCGGTCGTGAAGCCACTTTGAGCGACGACTGTCGAATTTTCGGTTTCTATACGATGCTTCGCAGCTATGTCGGCTATCGGCAAACGCCGTACCGGCACTTCTTTCGAGGCGTTATCAAAGACCGAAGGTGAAAGTCGTCGGACTTAGGCGGATGTCGGGTGAGCCATCGGAAGCGGACGCTACGGTCACTGCTCTACGAGCGACCGCATCGGGTCGACGAGCGACTGCCGCGTTGAGCACAGAACTACCATGGACGGGCAATGTCTTAGCGCACGCTGACCGCAGCTGACTCGCCAAGTGTGGACATTTAAGCCGCATCGAGCGCTCGCGCTCCGAAGTACCAGTCACTGCCTTTCTGCGTCGAAGGCATGTCCGGGTCACGGCGTCCCGGCGTTGTTCGTCGTTGAACGTGGACTGAATCAACGTGGCGTCGACCACCGAACCGACTTTCAGCATCAGGCCCTTCGCAATCCGGACCTAGTTGACTGGTGCGAGCACCTGCGTCGCCAGACCGTGCGTTTCGAGCAGCTGGCAAAACCGCAGGATGGCCCTCTCATCAGGCAAACGTGCCATGCCGCTGCCCGCGATCGTCAAGCATGACTCCCATGGCGTGGCCACGACGATAGCAGCCCTCGGTAAGCTCGATCATCCCGTCGGTCGCGCGTACCTTTTGGGCGAGGTCTTAGTTGCCGGAAACAGGCGCAACGAACGACCTCCCGGCGATTTACTGTGACGCGACGGTTGGCCTCAGCAGGGTTTACGAGATTGAAGCTGCGTCCAGCCGCAGCACTAAAATCAGTCATAAGACGACGACCGATGCGGCTGCGTCCGTTGAAGTAACTACCTTGTGTGATTCCGCTTCAGCAGCCGGTTCAAGATGGCTCGCCTAGTGTCACTCCGATGAACCGTGACTCGAGAAAAACGGCGACTGGATTCGCAATGCCGCAAACCAACAACGAAGAGGCCCATTGCATATCGGGTCCCCTTTTCCTTGATCACTCGATCGAGGAACCGATATGTCGAATCTCAAAGCATCACCTCGTCTACGCGGGATCCCGCATCGCGCGATCCGCATCGCATGTGAAAGCGCCATTTCCGTTGCCGCGTTGGTTTCGCTGTCAGCGGGTGCGCCGCAAGCCGCAAGTGGGCCGCCGTGGATGAATACGGCTCTTGCTCCCGAGCAGCGAGCGGCATTGCTGGTTGGTGCGATGACATTGGATCAGAAAGCCGCCCAGTTGCATGGTCAAAGCGGCACGATAGCCGAGGTGCCGGCGTGTGGAAACAGTATCCGTCACATCCCGGGGATACCGGCACTGAGCATCCCGACGTTCCGGATTACGAATGGCCCGGTTGGCATTGGGGCGGGCGACTGCGTGCCGCAGGACCGGGCGACCGCATTGCCGATGTCGATGGCGCTGGCCGCGAGCTTCGATCCCACCCTTGCCCGAGCGTACGGCGACGTGTTGGGCCGTGAAGCACGCATGCTGGGCCTGCACGTGGTCGAAGCGCCCGGCATGAACGCGGTCCGCGTTGGACAAGGTGGCCGAAACTTCGAGTACCTCAGTGAAGACCCCGTACTCGCCGGTGTCATAGCCGAAAACGAGATCCGCGGTGCGCAGGCGACCGGCGTCATTGCGATGGCCAAGCATTTCATACTCAACGAACAGGAGGCGAATCGGAACACCGTGAGTGTGGTCGTCGATGACCGTACTCTTCACGAAATCTATTTGTTGCCATTCGGCGTGTCCGTCAGAAGGGGCAATGTCGCTTCGGTGATGTGTTCTTATAACCGGATCGGCTCGACGTACGCGTGTGAAACGCCGCGAGCGCTAAATGCAATCTTGCGCGGTGAACTGGGTTTCATGGGCTACGTCCAGTCTGACTTCGGCGCAACGCATTCGACTGCACCGGCGCTGAATGCCGGTCTGGACCTCGAGATGCAGTCGGGTATCTGGTTCACCCCGCCAAACCTCAACGCGGCCTTGGCGACAGGCCAGTTGACCATGGCGACGGTCAACCAGGCGCTGACCCGTCGTTACACGCAGATGTTCAAAGCCGGTATTTTCGATCGTCCGGTAGCCCGTACGCCGCTCGATTCCACGACAATCCAGAATGACGGAACCGAGGCCCGTGTGATTGGGGAACAGTCCGCGGTGCTATTGAAGAACAGCGGCAATCTGCTGCCGCTGTCGGGCGCGGTCAAATCGATCGCGATTGTTGGCCACAATACCTATGTGGATGATGCTATCGCTGGCGGAAGCGGTAGCTCGCGGGTAGTGCCTACCTACACCGTCGGCCCACAGCAAGGGATCACGAACGTACTTCGGCAGCTAGGCTCCAGTGCGACCGTGAAGACGCTCGCCGCGCCGAACGACGGCAGCATGGACGCTGCGGTCGCCGCGGCTGCGGCGACGGCCGACGTCGCGATCGTCATGGCGGGCGTCGTGACTGGAGAGGGGAGCGACCGTCCCGATCTGTCGTTGCCGAAAGGGCAGGACAAGTTGATCGCGGCTGTCGCGAACCGCAATGAGCGAACGATCGTCGTTCTAAAGGACGGCGACCCGGTTCTGATGCCGTGGGTCGATCAGGTTCCGGCAATTCTGGAGACATGGTACTCAGGACAGGAAGACGGCAACGTCGTCGCGCGATTGCTGTTTGGACTGGCCAATCCTTCCGGCAAGCTGCCGGTGACGTATCCACGACTGGCTACGGATACTCCTACCAGCATGCCGGACCGGTACCCCGGAACGTCCGGGTCGGATCCCGTTGTGCAATATTCGGAGGGTCTACTGGTCGGGTACAGGTGGTATGACGCGCGACAGGTCAAACCGTTGTTCGCGTTTGGTCACGGCTTGTCGTATACCTCTTTCAAGATTTCCGACGTCCAGGTTTCGCCGCGTGGCTATACCGGCAACGGCCCGATTCTGGTCGCGCTGACCGTGGAGAATACTGGGCTGCGGGAAGGCGCGGAGGTCGCGCAGGTCTACCTGGGCTTGCCGCCGAACCTCGGCGAGCCCACGAAGCGGCTGATTGCATTCCAGAAAGTGCTGCTCAAACCGGGCGAGAAGAGGGCGCTTTCGATGTACATCTATCCGATTAACGGTTTTCACGCGCTTAGCTATTGGGACAATGCAGCGCAGAGTTGGAAAATCGCCGCGGGGACTTATACGGTTTATGTCGGCAATGCATCCGACAACATAGTTGCACAGAGCACCTTTACGGTTAACGTGGCGATGCGCGACACCGGCGATGGCGATGACAACGTCAGCCGTGATCCCGCTCCGTTCGGATGGGACTGGGCTAGATGACCATAGATCGGCATGGTCGGCGCGATGGGTCGGAGGTCGCTTAATCGTCCGTCAAGTATGGCTTCCGCGGACTCGCGCCGATCCCGCTTTTCCCGCCGCAAACAAGCGGCCACCTGGATCTATACTTGGGCACGTTTTCGGTCGCCAGCGATGGTTATCTTTACTTCACAGCGAATCAGCTCCACCGGCAAGCACAGTTCCACAACGGCGTTGATCAGCGGGAGAAACCGTATTCGCTGTTTCGCGTTCGGATCGATGGCGGACCCGTCAAGCTGATCTAGCCGGCGGCTGTCATCACCGTTCCTACACGTTCGCATTCTGCCGGCGAGGCGATCGCCTGCGCTGGCGCGAGCCGCGCGAGCATCGTCGGCGAAGGCTATGCGGAAACAGAAAGAGTGAGCATGTGCGACGATTCGGACAGTTCTCGCCGGCGCGGTTAAAAGCGCGTCGTCTGTCAAACACCCTGTTTCGCTGCGAGCCGGCAGGGTTGCCGCCCGCGGCGGTACGTGACGTTCGCCATCGCTTGGAATCTGTCGTCTAATCGTCCGCTTTGCTCCGATACCGGACCTTGCAACTACGACGGCGTGACCGGCGGCAACGGGTCGTCTACGGAAGTTCAGCATTCGGCGGAGGACGTTGCTGCTCGCGCCATCCCTGGACTTCCGGGTTCGGCCATGAAGAGACACTCGCCGACGTGTACTGCATGGCCGTTGTCGCCACCATACCGGGCATCGCGTTGATTCGGATGTGCGACATACAAACTTCTCAACATGCGCCCGCCAGGCTCGGGCGATGTCGGACGTTCGGCCAATTTTTCCACTGACGGAAAAGTCATCCCATCGATACCGGTCTAGTCAAAATTCCACGACAGTCCGACACTACTCTCCATGCATTCGATTCACATCCATCACCAAGCACGGAGAAGAGACATGAACACCCTCACGAAACAGCAATTCAAAGGCGTCTGGTTCGTCACCGGCGCATCGCGCGGTTTCGGCGCGCGAATCGCCCAAGCCGCGCTCGACGACGGCAACGCAGTCGTCGCTACTGGCCGCAACGCCGCCGCCATTGCCGAGCGGCTCGGAGCCTCACCGACGTTGCTGCCCGTCGCACTGGACGTCACATACGAGGCACAGCGAAGGCGGCTGTCGAAGCCGCGATCGATAAATTCGGCCGCATCGACGTACTGATCAATAACGCGGGCTTCGGGCTGCTCAACGTTACGGGCGCCGTGTTGCCGGTGATGCGCAAGCAGCATTCGGGGCATGTGATCAATACGTCGTCCATCGTCGGTTATCAGGCGGCGGCGGGCGTCGGCGTCTACAGCTCGACAAAATTCGCTGTGGAAGGCATCACCGAAGCACTGCATGCTGAACTCAAGCCACTCCGCATTCACGCGACGATGGGGCGGAAACCGAAATCTGGAAGGCGCTTTCCGCGTCCACCGACTTCCTGACCTGACCGGTATAGAAAGAACGCGCGGACCGCGCGCATGCAAGCGACGTCTGCCCAATTCATACAAGACGCGGTCATTGCCTTTCGGGCTGGCGCGACACTGACATGAAAAAAATCGGTTTTCTATCGTTTGGCCACTGATCTGCGTCGTCACGCTCCCTCACGCGTTCGGCTTCCGACGTCCTGCCGCAATCCATCGACCTCGCGGTCGCCGCCGAGCAACTCGCCGCGGATGCGGGCGCAGCCGACTTCATCGCCGGGGGACGGCTGCGACTCGGGATCAGCCGCGGCCCGGGCGAACAGGTGGTCGACGGCTGGCGCTACTTCGGCTATGCGCCGGGCGAGGCTGAGACGCACGTCGATCTGGCCCGTCGACACACGCAAGTGTTCTACGAAGTGCTGCGCGAAGGTTTCGCTGAACCAAATCCCCGACCGATGTTTGCTAAGCCGCCGGGCCTGCTACGCGTCGAGTAATCTCGCATACGGCCCGCGTTTGAAGGCTATCGCTTCGCCATCGGCAGGAGGAGTGCGACCGAGAAGTGATGACCGACTTCGTCGCCCGAATCGCTGACGATCAATTTCGAATGGAGCTCCGACTGGTGACGAGGAGTTGGCTCAGCGCAACGATGTCTATTTTCCAGGACGAAATCGGGTTTTGCGTGAGTCCTGCCTCAGCGTTGCCCACAAACACGTCGACATCCGTCGACCGGTCAATACAGTGGAGTATCCGACGTGACACAGGACGGCAACGGGTCGCGGTCGTCGCCCCGGCAGGCGTTCCTGACATGGGTAACCTCGCGCAGAAATCGCCTACTGAATTCCCGCCGATCGACGCGTGCCTTGACCGCGTCCCGCCGCGTGGCCGTTCAGGTCTGGAGCCGATCAGACGTTGACCGGCTCTAATCGACCTAACCCGCGGTTCAGTCACTTGTCGGGGACGGTGAGTAACTGGCCCAACGTTGGCGGTAGCCGCATGCGGTGCGGACGCGCTTGCTATGTGCAGCGCTTCAACGTGACCCCCAACTGGATTGTCCAAGCGTCTCGCTCACCAGTCGCCTGAACCACCGATGCCCCGCATCGTTGTGATGCCGCGCGTGCCAGAACTGCTGCACCGTGAGATCGGGCAGCGCGATAGGCAGAGAGAATACATTGACGTTCGCGAGACGGGCGAACAGTTCCGCAAGTTCATCCGGAACGGCGGCGATGCAATCCGATGTCGCGACGAGACTCGGCACCGCGAGCAGATACGGCACGTCGATGCCCACCTTCAGCTTCGCGCCCAGCCGCCGCAATTCCTTTTCGAGCAGTTGATTCGTCAGCGCCAGCGTGCCCGCGACGACATGCTTGCGCGCGACGAACTCATCGAGCGTCATACGGATCTTCCGCCGCGTCGTGCCGCCCTTCACGATGCCCACGAGCGAGCGCCGGAACAGTGGCTGCTGATGTAAATTTTCGCCCATCCTGCCGAGATAGCCGATCGCGAGATCGAGCGCGCCGTCCTGCAGCGCGCTCGCGAGTTCGAGCGAAGGCAGCTGGATCGGCTTTAACACGGCGTTCGGCGCGCGCTCGCACAGCGCCGCCAGCAGACGCGGCAGCAGCACGATCACGCCCATGTCGCTGAGACACACGGAAAACACGCGCTTGGTGGTCGCGGCATCGAAGGCCTTCGCGCTCCAGATCTCTTCCTGCACCACCGTGAGCACATGCCCGACGCCCTCGACGAGCCGCTCGCCCACGGGCGTCGGCGCCATCACGGAGCCCGCGCGCACGAACAGATCGTCCCCAAAGAGCGTACGGAGTTTCCCTAGCGCGTGGCTCACGGCGGGCTGCGTGAGTCCAAGACGGTCGGCAGCGCGCGACACACTCCGCTCTTCGTCGAGCGCCTGCAGCACGTACAGAAAGTTCAGGTCAGGCGTCTGCATATATGAATCCAATTCATTTTGGATATGAAAGTCATTGTATAGATTTATATAGTCAACGCGTTTAACTTCGCATCCAGCTTCACTAAAAACAGGAGACGGAAGTGCTGGATTGCGAAGTCATCATCGTGGGCGGAGGCCCTGTCGGGCTGTTTCTCGCCGCCGAACTCGGGCAGCGCGGCGTGAGCGTCGAACTGTTCGATGCGAAGTCTGGCACCAGTCGCCATCCCGCCGCCAACGCCAACAGCGCGCGGACAATGGAGCACTTCCGGCGCATCGGCATCGCGTCGAAGGTGCGCTCGCTCGGCCTGCCCGCGGACTATGCGCCGGACGTCGCGTACTTCACGTCCATCGCGGGCCACGAACTGGCGCGGCTGCATCAGCCCGCCTCGCGCGATGCGGTTGAATGGGCAAAGGGGCACGCCTTCACCTGGCCGACGCCCGAGCCGCCGCATCGATGCTCGCAGCTCTATGTGGAGCCCGTGCTGCTCGATGCGGCGCTCAATGCGGGATGCGGCGTTCAGTTTGCGTCGCGTGTGGTGGGTTTTTCGCAAGGCGATGATTCGGTCACCGCCACTGTGGAACTCGATGCCACCAACACGCGTCCCGCCGCGACACGCACCGTGACCGCGCGTTATCTGATCGGCTGCGACGGCCCGCGCAGCTTCGTGCGCAAATCGCTCGGCATTCGTCTGGAAGGCGCGGCCGGCGAGAAGCGCGAGTTTTTTGGCGGCCAGATGGACGCAGTCTATTTCTACGCGCCGGAAATCTATCGCCGGAGCGCGCACGCTCCCGCGTGGCAGTACTGGACCTTCAGCCTTCGGCAACGCGCGCTCATCATCGCAGTCGACGGAGCGGGTCATTTCATCATGAACGTGCAGTTGCGCGACGGCGAAGTGGCCGACGAGGACAGCGTGAGCCGTCGCATCGCCGACGCGATCGGCGCGGACATTCCGTTCGTCGTGAAGAGCAGTTCGACGTGGACGGCAGGCTTCGCCCTGGTTGCGGAGCGCTTCGGGGACAAGCGCGTCTTTCTCGCCGGTGACGCCGCGCATCTGTTCACGCCGACGGGCGGCCTCGGCTACAACACGGGCATCGACGACGCGGCGAATCTCGCGTGGAAGCTCGAAGCGATGGTGAAGGGTTTCGCGGGCACGGCGCTCGGCGCGAGCTACGAAGCAGAGCGCCGACCGGCTGCCTTGCGCAACACGGCGTTTGCGCGCGGCTTCGCCGATAGCATCGGGCACGTGCGGCTTCCGGCCGTCGCTTACGAAGCGGGCGCGGCAGGCGATGCGGCGCGCGCGGCCATCGGCGATTACCTCGCGTTTCATGCGACGGGCGAGTTCGTCATTCCGGGCGTTCATCTTGGCACGCGGTATGAAGCGTCGCCGCTCGTCAGGACCGAAGAAGGCGCACCGCCGCCTGACTCCGCGAACCTCTATCTGCCGAGCGCGCGCGCCGGACATCGCGCGCCACACATCTGGCTCGCCGATGGCCGCTCGCTCTACGACCGCTTTGGCCAAGGTTTCACGCTGCTCTGCACCAACGCGAGCGGTGGGTACTTCGATCAGGAAGCCGTACAGCGCGCCGCGCGCGCGTTCGTGCAACTCGCCGTCGTGCGCATCGACGAACCCGAGGTCGCGCGGGCCTACGACGCCGCGTATGTGCTGATCCGGCCGGACCAGCACGTCGCGTGGCGCGGCAACGCGCTCGATGGCGAATTCGAGGCAGCGGCCCGGCGCACCGCCGGGCACGCGCAGCCCGAGACGGAAGCGGCGCTTGCCGCGCAATAGCCGCAACGACGCATACGCCATAAAAAGCACACTGGAGACGACAATATGCAAGCGCAATCCGTTGCACCCCGAAGAATCGCCGACGCCTCGAAGACGTCGCCGCTACAGGTGCTCACGCTCTTACTCTGCTTTCTCGTCGTCGCGGCCGATGGCTTCGATGTCGCGTCGGTCGGCTATGTCGCACCGCTGCTGAAGTCCGAATGGTCGCTCACGCCGGCGCAGCTCGGCCCGATCTTCGGCGCGGGCCTGTTCGGCCTCACGGTCGGCAGCTTTCTTTTCGGGCCGCTCGCGGATCTGGTCGGGCGCAAACGCGTCATCACGATCTCGCTGATCCTGTTCGGCATCGGCAGCCTCGCATGCGCCTATGCGCAGTCGGCGGGATGGCTCATCGTGCTGCGCTTTCTGACCGGCGCGGGACTCGGCGGCGCGATGCCCAACTCGATCACGCTCTCGTCCGAGTTCAGCCCGCCGCGCGGCCGCGCGATGCTCGTCACGCTGATGTTCTGCGGCTTCACGCTCGGTCTCGCGGGCGGCGGCGCGGTCGCGTCGCTGCTGCTGCCGGGCTTCGGATGGCAGGGCGTGTTCGTATTCGGCGGCGTGTTCCCGCTGCTGCTCGCGCCGGTCATCTGGCTGTGGCTACCCGAGTCGATCCGCTTCATGGCTGGCAAGCCGCGCTACGCAAACGAAGCGCGCCGCGTCATGGAGCGCCTGACCGGCGACGCCGACACGCCCTTCGAAGCCGTCGCGCCCGAAGACGCGAAGCGCGGAGACCGGCAAGAAAGCGCGGTCGGCGTGCTGTTCTCCGCGCGGTACCGCGCGGGCACGCTGCTGCTGTGGCTCGCGTTCTTCTGCACGCTCTGGGTCTACTACCAGGTCAGCAGCTGGCTGCCGACGGTCATCACGACCGCGGGCATCGACGCATCCCACGCGGCGCGCGTCGGCGCGATGCTGCCGCTCGGCGGCACGATCGGCTCGCTCGTCAACGCACGGCTGATGGATCGCATGAATCCATTCTTCGTGCTGACCGGCTCGTATGCGATCGCGGCGGTCGCGATTGCGCTGATCGGCTTCGCGATCGGCGATCCGCTGCTGGTCTATCTCACTGTGTTCATGGCGGGCTTCGGGCTCTCGGGCGCACAGACCGGGGCGAACGTGCTGGTCGCCGGTTTCTATACGACCGCGGCGCGCGCGACCGGCGTGAGTTGGGCGCTCGGCGTCGGGCGCATCGGCTCGATTATCGGCTCGATGACGGGCGGCCTGCTGCTCGTCGCGTTTCACTCGCTGACGACGGCGTTCGCGGTGTTCGCCGCGCCGGTCGTTATCGCCGGGCTGGCAATGCTCGTGAACGGCTGGACGTATCGCGCCAGGAACGCCTCGCAGGCGTGACGGCAAAACTCAGTTTCTCTGCAAAAAGGATCAAGACATGCGGCTGGTGAATTTCATGAACGATGGACGCGCGACGCTCGGCGTGCGCGATGGCGACGACGTGCGCGTGCTCGGCAGCGAGCCGCTGGAATCCGTGTTGGCCCGCGGCGTCGACCTGGTCGAATGGGCGCGTGCGAATGCCACTGAAGAGAAGCTGCCGATGGCGGGCCTGCAACTGCTGCCGCCGCTGCAGCGTCCGCCGAAGATCCTGTGCGTGGGCCTCAACTTCGCCGATCACACGAAGGAAAGCAACTACGAGCAGCCGGCGTATCCGACGCTCTTCCTGCGCGTGAACACGAGCCTCGTCGCGCACGATCAGCCGATGATCCGGCCGGCGGTCGCTGACTCGGAAGGACTCGACTTCGAAGGCGAGATCGCGGTCGTGCTCGGCAAAGGCGGCCGTCATATCGTGAAGGACGATGCGCTCGATTGCGTCGCGGGCTATGCGCTCTTCAACGACGGCTCGGTGCGCGAGTATCAGTTCAAGACGCCGCAATGGACCGTCGGCAAGAACTTCGATGCGACGGGCGCGTTCGGTCCGGATCTCATCACGCCGGACGAGCTTCCGGAGGGCATTAAGGGATTGCTGCTGGAAACACGCGTGAACGGCAAGGTGGTGCAGTCCGCGAACACCGACGAGATGGTCTTCGACGTGGCCTCGCTCATCAGCATCATCAGCGAGGCGATCACGCTCGAGCCGGGCGACGTGATCGTGTCAGGCACGCCGTCGGGCATCGGCTGGGCGCGCATGCCCAGGCTCCTGATGAAGGCGGGCGACATTTGCGAAGTGAGCGTCGAGCGCATGGGCACCCTGCGCAACGTTATTGCGGACGAGCGGCCGCGCTGAGACATGGAGGCCGAGATGGCAGAACCGAGACCGTCATCGCCGCGTGCGAGTGTGCATTCGATCGATCACTTCGCGCTCAACGTTCCCTCGATCGCCGATGCGGAGCGCTTCTTCACCGCCTTCGGGCTCGATGTCGCGCGTGCGCACGCGGGCCAGCTCGAACTGCGCGCCGCAGATGGTCAGCGCTGGGCGCGCATTCTTCCGGCGGCGGGCAAGTCGCTCGCGTACCTGAGCTTCAACTGCTTCGACCATGATCTCGACGCGCTGCGCGCTCAGACGCGCGCGGCTGGGGCCGGGTTCGTCGCGGGAGACGGCATCGGCTTCTGGTTCCACGATCCCGACGGCAATCTGATTCAGGTAAAGCCGGGACCGAAGACGAGCCCTTCATCGAAGACGCCGCACGGGATCGAAGGAACGCCGGCGGACCGGCGCGGCAACTGCGCGCGATCCGCCGTGAAGCAGGTCCGGCCGAACCGGCTGTCACACGTACTGCTGTTCTCTCCCGACGTGCCGCGCGCGCTCGACTTCTACGGCGCAGCGCTGGGCCTGCGTCTCTCCGACAGATCGCTCGACATCATCGCGTTCACGCATGCGCCGCACGGCAGCGATCATCACCTCGTCGCGTTCGCGAAGAGCAGCGCGCGCGGTTGGCATCACGCGGCGTGGGACGTCGACGACGTGAACCGCGTCGGCGAAGGGGCTGCGCAGATGGTCGCCGCGGGCTTCGCGAAAGGCTGGGGCACGGGACGGCATGTGCTCGGCTCGAACTACTTTCACTACGTCGAAGATCCCTGGGGCTCGTTCTGCGAGTACTCGGCGGACATCGACTTCATCTCGGCGGGACACACGTGGGCCGCCGGCGATTTCGAGCCGGAAGACTCGCTTTACCTGTGGGGACCGCCCGTGCCCGACAACTTCATACGCAACACCGAGGCGTGAAGCCTCTCGCATCACGACAAAACGAAAACAGGACGGAGACATGAAGCAAAAGATGATGGCGGCAGCGGGCGCGCTCGCGCTCAGCTGCGGCGCGCACGCGCAGAGCAGCGTCACGCTCTACGGGATTCTCGACACCGGCATCGAGCTTGTCACGCATGCCGGACCCACCGACAACAAGGTCGTGCGCATGCCGGGCATCACCGGTTCGCTGCCGTCGCGCTGGGGACTGCGCGGCACCGAGGATCTCGGCGGCGGCTACGCGGCGATCTTCACGCTGGAGAACGGCTTCAACGTGCGCTCTGGCGACATCAATCAGGGCGGGCGGCTCTTCGGCCGTCAGGCGTGGGTGGGCGTGTCGAGCCGCTTCGGCACGCTGAGCTTCGGGCGCCAGTACACAATGAGCTACTGGGCCATCGTCGATGCCGATCAGCTCGGGCCGGACATCTACGGCGGCGTCGGCTCGATCGATTCATACATCCCAAATGCGCGCAGCGACAACACTGTCGCGTACAAGGGCACGTTCAGTGGCGTCACGATCGGCGGCACATATGCGTTCGGCCGCGATTCCGCCGGCACCGGCAACTCGCCCGGACAGGGCACCTGCGCCGGCGCGATTCCGGGCGACTTCAACGCATGCCGCCAGTGGTCGGTGCTTCTGCGCTATGACGCGAGCGCATTCGGCGTCGCGGCATCGTACGACGAGCAGCGCGGCGGTCCGGGTGCGGTGGCCAACATTTTCAACGGCACGACGCCGATTCGCCTGACCAACAGCGGCGACAAGGACGCTCGCACGCAGATCAACGGCTATTTCAGGGTCGGCCAGCTGAAAGTGGGCGGCGGCTGGCTCGGACGGCGCGTGGAAATCGTGTCGCCGGCGCCCGCCGATGTGCGTACCGACATCTTCTATCTCACGGGCACGTACTACGTGACGCCGACCGTGTTGATCGATGGCGGCGTCTATCGCACGATCGACACGGATCAGGACACGCGCGCGACGCTCACCGCCCTGCGCGGCACCTATCTGCTCTCCAAGCGCACGGCGGTGTATCTGCAAAGCGGCTACGTGTTCAACAGCGCGAAGGCGCGCTACACGTTGAGCCAGGGCGGCCCTGGCACGACGCCGAACGCGGGCGTGAGTCAGCTTGGCGTGATGGCCGGCATCAGGCATTCGTTCTGACGGCTATATCGACAAAGGAGACAGCATGAATCGAACTTCAAATCACCGGATGCGAAGCCGGGCGGCGCTGCTCGCCGTCGCGGGCATCGTGAGCGCATGCGATGGCAACGACGACGCGCCCGACCCCGCGCCGCAAACGCTCGACAATCACGTGACCATCGCGTCGGGCAAGCTGAGTGGGAATGCCGCGGACGCATCAGGCATCGTGAGCTTCAAGGGCATTCCGTACGCGGCCGCGCCGGTGGGCAATCTGCGGTGGAGGGAACCGCAGCCCGCGGCCGCCTGGATGGGCACGCGCGACGCCACGAAGTTCGGCGCGAAATGCTGGGCCGCGGCGCCCCTCGGCGGCGCGATTCCGAACGAGGGCGTCAGCGAGGACTGTCTGTTCCTGAATGTCTGGAGCAGCGCGAAGACGCGCGGCGCGAAGCTTCCCGTCATGGTCTACATCCACGGCGGAGGCTTCCAGTTCGGCACGGGTTCCAGCGATTCGCTCGACGGAAGCTCGCTGGCGAAGAAGGGCGTGGTCGTCGTCACCATCAACTATCGGCTGGGCGTGCTCGGGCATCTGTCCCGTCCCGATCTCGACGCCGAATCGGGCGGCCACAAGTCGGGCATGTACGGCATCGAGGATCAGATCGCGGCGTTGAAGTGGGTGAAGACGAATATCGCCGCGTTCGGCGGCGACCCCGTCAACGTGACGGTGTTCGGCGAGTCGGCGGGCGCACATGCGATTGGCCTGCTGATGGCGTCGCCTCTGGCGTCGGGTCTCTTCCACAAGGCGATCGGCGAGAGCGGGGCGTTCTGGGAAAGCGAGCACGGCGAGATGAAGCCCTATGCCGACGCGCAGACGATGGGCATCGCGCTCGGCAATCGGCTCGGCGCGACCACGCTCGATCAGTTGCGCGCGATTTCCGCGCAGCAGTTGCAGAGCGCGACGAACTGGACCTTCGCGACCGATCCGGGGCTCACAAACTTCTCGCCGCTCGTCGACGGTTACCTGCTGCCCGAAAATCCCTACGTTCGATTCATGAACGGGCGGCAGAACGACGTGCCGATCCTCATCGGCTGGAACAGCGACGAAGCCGCCGCATTCGCCAGCCGCGCATTGCCACATCAGACGGTACAGGCGTTCACCGATGCCGCCGCCCGCGAGTTCGGCGCGGCGAACCTTCCGGACTTCCTGCAGGCGTATCCGGCGGGCTCGCCCGACGAGGCCGCGAAGTCCGCGCTGGCGCTGATCGGCGATCAAGTGATCAAGTATCAGACGTGGGGCTGGGCCACGCAGCAATTGCGGACAGGGCGTTCGCCGGTGTATGTCTATCACTTCGAGCAGACCTCGGCGTACAACTCCGTCGCGACTCACGCGACGGACGTGCCTTACGTCTTCGGCAACCTGCCGCCCGTGAACGGCGTGAGTCCAGGCAGTCAGGATCTCGCCGTGTCGGACGCCATGCAGTCCTACTGGACGAACTTCGCCCGCACCGGCGATCCAAACGCCTTGGGTCTGGCTCGGTGGCCGCGTTATGCGGGCGCGGGAAGCCAGACGATGCGCCTGGGCGCCGTCATGCAGGAGGGGCCCGAGGAGGGGACGGCGCGTTATCAGTTTCTCGACGGGTTCAGGGTCGATGGGGTGATCGCAGTAAGTGCGCCTTGAGCGTGGTTGAGCGCGGCATCGGACCAACAGCGCGGTCCGGTTCTGTTCGCGGGTGTCGACATTCAGGCCGTCAGGGTCGGAGGCGACCGCACGCAGGACATGCGCGGAAGCCCTCGAATCAAAAATCCGAGTGAGGATGTGCCGTGCTAAAGCATGTCTCATGACCTTCCGCGCTCGTAGAGCCCGGAGAAGGATCATGAAGAGCGGAGCAGTCAGAATTTCGTGTGCTGAGGTCAGTTAGAAAACTCAGCTAGATGGCGGCGGTAAGTTGCTCGCCGAACAGAATGGCGAATTGGTTGACTGCTTGCCTCTAGGTAATAGGTGGCAGCTTCCAGTCCTTTTCGATGTTGCGCAAGACCAAGTGCGGCAGTTTGCCGGCCGCTTCGTCACTCGGGAAGTGGGCCGCGGTTCTGAATCTTGTGCAACCGCATGTGCATGCCCCCTATCGCGTTTGTCGTGGATGCCATGCGACGTACCTCTGGTGGATAGGCGTAGAAAGGATCACCCGTTCCGTGGGCGATGCCACATGGCCACGACGGTAGGAAAATTGCGGCACGCAAACAAACGCGTCGTCAAGGGGCGATTCCGGCCGTTGCGCGTCAGGAAATCGCCTTTGCGAGGTCCGTTTGTGTGTCGGGTTGGGCACAAGGACTTTCTATCGATACCTGGCTCGAGGTAATTTCACGGCCGGTACGAATCGGTGATGACAGCGTCGCTTGGCCGCAGACCTGGGTGGATGCATGACTTTAGACCGTGTTCAGGCCGGTGGGCGCGGAGCGACGCACGTCATGAAGACGTCGCCGAACGTATCGCAATCGCTGGGGCTCGACCCGTGGTCCGGATGAAACTCGCCGCGACAATGCCCGCCACCACACAGAACGCAATGAAGAACCACCCGTTAGTGTAGTTCTTGTGGCCGGATGCGTCGACGACCACGAACGCTGCAAAGATCTTCGCGGAGAAAGCCGCAACGAAGTAGCCCGCGCCATTGACAAAGCCCATCGCCTTGCCATAGACCTCGGGGGAGAAGATCTCGGCAGGCAGCGCGAGGAACGGACCCCATGCCATGTTCCCGAAGAATCCCATGCCGCAGAGCGCGACCGCGAGCAGAACCTGATTCGCCTGCTGCAGCGTGCCGAGCAGAACAACGAACGGCGCGAGCCCGATGAAGCACACGAGGATCATGATCTTGCGGTTACCCTTGAAGACTTTGTCCGACATGTACGATGAGATGAAGCTGCCGATTGCGCCTGCCGCGAAGTAGAGGCCGCTCCACCAGCCCATCGTCTGCATTTTGAAGCCGAAGGTGTCGGACAGGTATAGCGGAATCCACGTAAGCGCGCCGTAGAGCGTGATCTGCATCACGATATCGACGAAAACGACCGCGACATACGTGCGATTCTTGAACAGATCGAGAAAGCGCACGCCGGCGCCGTTGAGAATGGTCTTTTGCGCCGATGCGTATTGCCCGCGTGTGATTGTGCCTGCTTCGAGCTCGTCGCGGTACGCGTATTCCAGATCGGCTTCCGTCGCATGGCGATAGTGTTCCGGCCGGTCGAACACGAACACCGCGATCAGGGCGAGCGGTACGACCCCGAGCGCACCCGTGACAAAAAACACGACGCGCCAGCTGTCCGCGTGCGCCGCGAACTGCGTAGCAAGGACGCTCGCCCATGCGGGCGTGAGAATCCACGCCCACGCCAGAACGGTTTGCGCACGCGCGCGGCCTTCCTTGTTGAACCAGCGCATGAGCACGCGCGCCGAAGGAACGTATTCGGTGCCCACCAGCATACCGAAGATCGCCATCCGCCAGAGGTATTCTTCGCGCGTCTGGATGAACCCCATATACATCGTCATTGCGGACCAGACGATGACCGAGAAGATCAGCATTTTTTTGGCGCCGAAGCGGTCGGTTAGCAAGCCCGATACGTATTGCGCGGGCCCGTAGAAGAGCAGCATCAGGAAGGCGCCGGTACCGATATCCGCGGTCGTCAATCCGATGTCATGAGCGATCGCCGGATTGAGCACGCTGCTCTTCACGCGATCGAGATACTGGATGCTGTACGCGATGAACAGCACGAACGCGATGATCCATCGGTAAGCTACGCGAGGCCGCATTTTTGTCTCCTTGGCTAGTCGTAAGTGTTTATCGCGTCGACGTCGCGATTTCGGATGTGAGGCTCTGGCCGGCTAGTGCACGTGGCGCGCGTACAAAGACCGCGACTGCCAGTGCGCCGAGCAGGGCGATGGCGCCACTCAGCATGAATGCGCTTGCGAAAACCGAGGTCGCCTGCACGAGAAAGCCTGTTGCTGCGGGCGCTAGAATGCCTGCCGTGTTCGCGATCAGATGCATGAAGCCGCCGACGCTGCCCATGCGCGTTTGCGGCACGGTGTCGAGAATGATTCCCCAGTACGCGCCGAGCGTCAGGTTCATGAAGAACACGGTGATGGCCATCAGCGTGACGGCGAGCGGAAGGGTCGCGACGCGGCCGGCCAGTGCGACGCACACGGCAGACACGACCAGGCTCGTCACGATGACGATCTTGCGCGAGAGCACGGCTCTCCCCGTAGAGCGATAGATGAGGTCCGACGTCAAACCGCCGAGTGCAATACCGACCGCCCCGCACGCCCATGGAATGACGTTCACGAAGCTCATCGACTGCAGGCTGAGATGGCGTTCCATCGTCAGATAGCTCGGGAACCACGAAAGAAAGAAGTACAGGACGTAGGCGTAGCCGAAGAAGGCGAAGGCTGTCGCAAGAATCGATGGATTGCGCAGCCACGCGCCGAGCGGCCGGCCGTCGTCTCCGGTGACAGATGCGGATTCAACGGGCGAGTCGTCCCGATGATGCGCGGGCTTTGCGTCAAGCCAGCGGTTGTCTTGCGGACGGTCGGTGACCAACAGTGCCCACAGCGCGACCCAGACGAGCCCGAGCGCCGCGATCACGACAAACGACACCCGCCAGCCGACGGAAAGCGCCAGCATGCCGACTATCGGCCCGGCGATCGCGCCCCCGAATTGCTGTCCCGCGTTCGCATAGCCGACCGCGCTCGCCTGTTTGCTGCGCTCGAACCAGCCGCTAATCATCTTGTTGGTGCACGTCGCATACGGTCCTTCGCCTGCACCGAAAATCATACGCACGACGATCAGCGAGCCCATGCCTGCCACGCCCGCCGTCAGTCCGCAGAACACGGACCACAGCGACATGCTCGCAACGAGTACTCGCTTCGCGCCGAACCTGTCGGCCGCATAGCCGCCGACGAAGCAGAAGAGGGAATATCCGACGAAGAACACGCTGAAAACGATCCCTAGTTCCGCGGGCGTAAGTCGGAGGTCTTTCGCGATGAGCGGCGCAGCGACCGACAGCGCAGCGCGGTCGAGGTAGCTGATCGCGCCGGCGAGAAACAGCATGAATACAATGGACCAGCGTAGTGAGCGGAGCTGCATGAGTGTCTCCTGCATGCGATAGGGATTGGGTCGCCGTCGCGCAACCAATGGACGTGCGTCGCCGGGAGAAGTGCCTTGAGGGCGCTTCTCCCGGACGCGTGTCTGTCGGATTCGGAGCGCCCGGGTGGCGCTTACGAAACTTCGTGTTTGACGAGCGCGGTTTCGTCGAGATTGGCGCCTGCCTGCACGCCGGGTTCGAACAGTGCCGCGTCCATGAGCGGCAGCGGATCGAGGATGAGCGCGGGTGCGAACGCCATGTGTTCGAGCACATCGCGCCGCACGTCGATACCTGGTGCAATCTCGCGCAGCACGAGCCCTTCGTTCGTGGCTTCGAAGACTGCGCGCTCTGTGACGATCAGCGCGCTCTGCCCGCGCGCAACGCCGTTGCGAACGGAATACGTGATGCTCTGCGCGTCGCGCACGAATTTGCTGACCTTCCCCTCGCGGCGAATGTTCATGCGGCCGTTTGCATAGTCGACTTCGAGCCCGCCCGTTGTGAACGTGCCGGTGAACACGAGCCGTTTCGCGTTGGCCGCTATATCGGTGAAGCCGCCCGCGCCGGGGTTGGCGCGGCCGAACTTGCTGACGTTCACGCTGCCGTGCGAGTCATATTCGGCGAATGCGAGCGCGGCGAATTCGCACAATCCGCCATCAATCACATCGAACTGCTGAAGGCCGTCGAGCAGGGCGCTCGGATGCAGATTCGCCGAGAACTGCCAGCCGTTCATCACGATCCCGCCGTAGGAGCCGTGCTCGGTGGTGAACCAGTAATCGTCGGAGCCCGTCTGCGGATCGATCAGGCCTTGTTCCGCGAGAATAAGCGGAATATCCGCCGCCGCGCCGAAGCCGAAGATGCCGAGCTCGTGCTTCCTCACTTCGAGCGCCGCCCGCCGCGCGATGACCTTGTCCGGCCCGAACGGAATCGAAGGAAACACGTGACGATCGCCCGCCGCGACGAGATAGTTGCGATCGTAGGGCGTGTCGGTCGTCATCATCATGTCCGCATCGACGACGATTGAATCGACGAAGATGCCCGGCAGGCGTACTTGGGTCGCGGGCCGCTCGCCGCGTCCAACGATGCGCCGGACCTGAGCGATCACGCGTCCGCCGCTGGCCTTTGCCGCGAGCGCGAGAGCGAGGCCGGACGAGACCAGCGGCTCGTCCTCAAAGGAGAGATTGCCGAATTCGTCGGCGCTGCTTGCGCGGATGATGGCGACATCGATCGGCCACGTCGGATAGAAGAGACACTCCTCGCCGTTTAGCACGATCTTCTGGATCAGATCGTCCGTGCAGCGCGCGGTGAACTTGCCGCCGCCCTGAGCGGGATCCGCATACGTGCCCAAGCCGATGCGGGTCACATAGCCCGGGCTCTTGCGCGCGACTTCGCGCAGCCAGTGCATCGACGCACCGATCGGCCACGAGTAGGCCTCGATGCGGTTCTCCTGGATGAGTTGCATCAGCGCGGGCCGCTTGCCCGTGCGCGGATCGACGGGATTGATGTAGGAGCCTGCGACGATGCGCTTCATCAGGCCTTCGCGCGCGACATGATCCATGCCCTTGATGCCGACGGCGTCGCCCGTGCCGCACGGGAAATAGAACGTCAGGTTGCGCGGCGCGCCGGTGTCCTCGAAGCGCTTGCCGAGTGCCGCGAGCGTGGCGTCCGGCACGACCCAGCCGATCACGCCGACGGATGCCACGGTCTGTCCGTCCCTGATCGATTCCACGGCCTGCTTGGCCGTTACTACCTTGCTCATATTCATGATTTCACCGCGAACTTTGCGAAGATTTGTTGAGCCGCGTCGGACTTGCAGTCTGCGGCGAAAATGCGGGCCGCTTCGCGGTCCAGACGTTCGCCGTCGAGCGCGATGAACGGCTCGAAAAAGCGCTTGGTCGACGCGACAGCACCGCGTGGGAGTCTGGCGAGGCGTTGCGCGAGCGCGATTGCCTGCGCGTCGACATGACCCGCTTCTGCCAATTGGTCAGCGACACCCAGACGGTGTGCTTCCGTGCCGTCGATGGGTGCGTCGCCCCACACGAGCATGCGCGCCCGGACCGCGCCGACCCGCGCGATGAGCGCCTGCAGGCCCCACGGGGGCAGCCAGCCGTTCGGCACCTCGGGCAGGTGCCAGCGCGCGTTGGCCGCGCTTACGACGAGGTCGCACGACACTGCGAGAATGAAGCCGCCGCCGAGCGCGAAACCCTCCACCGCGGCGATCACCGGCTTCGACAGTCCCGCGATGCCGCGTGCAATACGTGCGGTTTCGAGCTCGTGCTCGCACATGCGATCGATTGACAGGCCGCCGAGCTCCTTCAGGTCGCTACCCGAGCAAAAGGCGGGTGGAGCGCCCGACAGCACGATGGCGGCGACCGAAGCGTCGTTCTCAGCCGTCCACAATTCCTGTTCGAGTTGCTGCATCAGCGCCTGACCGAGCGCGTTGCGCCGCTGCGGCCGGTCAAGCACGAGTTGCCGCACGCTTCCGATGTTTTCCACTTGCATCTGTATTCTCCTTAGCTCAGCCGTGCACCGTCGCGATCGAGCGCGTGGCGGATCGCCGACGGCTCCACCTGACGGGGCTCCAGTTTCTCGTTGATTGCGATGGCCGCCGCATGTCCGATCGCGTGCCCGTAGGAGAAGCACTGCGCGGTCACGCGCGCCGAGGCGACCGCCTCGTGTTCCGCCGACAGGCAGCGCCCGGCCACTAGCAGGCCATCTCCGGATTGCGGCACGAAGCAGCCGTAAGGCACCGTGTAGAAGTCGTCGAGAATCCATTCGACCTTCGGCTTCGCGCCCGCATGCAGCTCGATCGGCCACGGCGATACGGCGATGCCGTCGTCGAACTTGCGGGCCGCGAGCACGTCGTCGTTCATCAGGCGCGTGACACCGCTGACCTGTCGGCTCTGGCGTATGCCTGCCTGCACGCCCGTGTCGTTGACGAAGGCGTTTTCGCATCCGGCGAGGTTCTTGCGGAAGAATTGTGCGTACGCATGCACCTGCTTGCGCCCTTCGATTTCCGCTTCGGTGAAGTCATCGCGCAGCAGCGAGTTCAACTCGCGGCCGTCCGCACCGGTCACGCGCGTGCAGTTGCAGAGCAATTCCCCGGGCCGCGTCGTCGTGAAGAGCCAGATCTTGGCGCGCGGCAGATTCGCGCCCGCGTCTGCGGCGGCGCGCAGTTTCAGCGAGACTTCTTCGCCCATGATGGTGTCGTCCCCGTAGGCAGCGAGAAAGCGTCCGATATCCACGCCCAGCAGGCGGAAGATCATCGTCGGGTTCTGCACGCGTCCGTCATGACCGATGAAGCTCGACAGGCCCGCCATCGCAACGACGTCCGCGTCACCGCTTGCGTCGATGGTCAGCTTCGCGCGGATATCGAGTGGGCCTTGCTTGGTCCACGCCCGTACGCCTTCCACGCGCTGCCCTTCCATGAGCACGCCGGTCGCGATGGAGTGATAGATCACCTGTACGCCAACACCGGTGAGCAGGGCGTCGGCGGTATCGCGCCAGATCAGCGGATCGTGTACGCGCGTCCAGGTGCGCCCATACCGAACGGGGTCCGCCAGTCCTCCGCGCGTTTCCAGCGCGCGCACGAATTCGTCCGCGAAACCGAAGACGACCTGCTTGGGTCTGGCGCCTGCGCGCTCCGTCGCGAGATAGAGACCGCAGACAGTGCCAGAGAGGCCCGCGACCGCGCCGCCTCCGCAAAAGCCATAGCGTTCGAGGACGGTGACGCGCAAGCCTTGCCTTCGCGCCGTGACGGCAGCCGCCACGCCTGCCGCGCCGCCGCCAACGACGAGAACGTCGGTGGAAAGTGCATCGACCAGACGATGCTCCACCACTGATAAACTCATGATATCCTCCTGACATGTCAGATGAACATCAGGATAGCGATTAAAGTGAGACCGCGTCAACCGCTGTCGATTGCACGTTAACCCCGAGGGCGCATCGCGAAGCGCACGGTCCGGCAGGATCGGGGCCGGCGCGAGCCGCCTCATGCGGCCGATATGTAATACTCACCTTGGTCCAATCGAACTCTCTAATCGGCTTTCATGACGAAACCCAGCACGCGTGCCACGCCCGCCGAACCCGATGCAAACGAGCCCAAGGTGGATTACGCCTATCGGCGTCTAGAAGAGATGATCGTGACGCGGGCACTGCCACCAGGCGCGCTCGTCTCCGAGGTCCAACTCGCAAACGAGATCAACGTGGGCCGCACGCCAGTGCGCGAGGCACTGGCGCGCTTGAAGCAGTTCGGGTTTGTGGAAACGCATCCGCGGCGCGGCACATTCGTGTCGACCGTCGACGTTCGCAAGCAACTGGAGCTGCTGGAAGTGCGTCGCGCCTTGGAGCCTCTTGTCGTGGCAGCAGCATGCGCGCGTGCGACAAGCGAGCAGCGCACGGAGATGAAATCGCTCGCCGACCACATCGTGCGGGCGGCCAAGCAGCGCAATGTGAATGAATATTTCCGGGTGAATCGCGCGATCCACGAACTGGAAGTCACCGCCACGCACAATTCGATGCTTACGACGACCATGCAGATCATCCATGCTCAATCACGGCGCTTCTGGTTCGTGCACGTACAGCAGAGCGAGGCCTTTGCGGAGGGCGCCGCTCGCCACGCGGCCGTGCTGCGCGCGATCGCGAAGGGTGCGGCCGACGAAGCCACGGTCGCGGGCGATGAACTGATGGTCTTCCTCGATCGGCTGACGCGCTCCGCGTTCGACACGTTCGGCTGAGCAGGCGTCGCAGCTCAGGTGTCGGGACACTTCGAGAGATGAACGGCCGGAGGTTCGTTCATGGATCGATCAAGCCATATTTAGCGGCGCGCCGATTGAAGTCTTCGTAACCGGTAAGTGCGTCGAGCGCGGCGCTGGACGCGAGCGATCCATCCAGTGCGCGGATATCGCGTTGTTCTGTGAAGGTCTGCAGGGTTTGTTCAATGGCATGTTGTGCCGCTTGCAGGCATAGGCCGTGATAGATCGCGAGGTCGACTCCGGCCGCCTGCTCGCCGGCGACGCTTGCGCCGGCCGTGTTGACCAGCGCGACCTTGCCTGGAATCCGCGCGCGGATTGTCGCGAGTTGAGCGACATCAAGCGCGCTCGGCATGACCGCGTCGGCCCCAGCCTCGAGATACGCGAGCATTCGTTCTAGCGCATCCAGTGGATTGCCGCCCACCTCGGCGATGTCAGTACGCGCGATGATCTGGAAGTTCGGATCTTCGCGCGCATCGAGTGCCGCGCGGATCTTCTGCACCATTTCTCTCGTCGAGAGCACTGCTTTTGGCATATTGGTGTGTTTGCCGCTAACGTGATCCTCGATATGAATCGCACTGACGCCGCTTCGCTCGAGCGCGCGGATCGTCTTGCCGATACCTGCCGCGTTGAAGAAGCCGCCTTCTGCATCCGCGATCAGGGGAATGCTCAGTACGTCGCAGAACTCGGTGAGCCTCGCACACAGCGTCGTCAGATCGAGCCAGCCGACGTCTGGCTGTCCGACACTGGTGGATAGCGCGTAGCTACCGACATAGGCGACCTCGAAGCCTGGCCGTTCAACCTGCAACGCCGATAGCGGATCGAAGGTGCCGGGAGCAGCCAGCGTGCGCGGTCTGCTCATCCGCTGTCTCAGTCGCGCGCGCAGAATAGCTGCTGCATTCATGACGACTCGAACTCCGCGGCTGTCAGACCCTGTGTGCCTGCCGGCGGCGGCAGGCGGTTGAACAACAGCAGCAGACTACCGATCAGGAGAACTCCGACCATGCCGAGCAGGCCGGCCTGCATCGTACCGGTCAGCGTCTTGAAATAGCCGATCAAGGTCGGACTCACGAAGCCTCCGAACAGTCCGATCGTGTTGACAAGCGCGACGCCGCCGGCTGCCGTGTCGCCCTTCATATAGTCCGACGGCATCGCCCAGAACACCGTGTACGCGGCCCACAGGCCGGCGGTCGCCACCGTGAGGCTGATGATGGTGATCAGCAGGCTTGTATCGTTCAGTGCCGCAATCAGCAACGCGACGGCGGCTAGCGTGAGCATCGACACGGTGTGCCAGCGGCGCTCGCCCAGGCGGTCCGAGCGGCGTCCCCACCAGACCATCGCAAAGATCGCCGCGATGTAGGGAATCGCCGCGAGGATGCCGATCGTCATTGTGCTGGTGACGCCAGCGCTCTTGAGGATGGTCGGCAGCCAGAAGCTCACGGTGTAGTGCCCGCAGATGATGCAGAAGTACGAGACGCCGAGAAGCAGCACGCGTGGATCAGAGATCACGTGGCGGAACGAATGGTGACGAGGCTGGTTGCCTGCTGTGTCGCGCTTCAGCTCGGCGGCGAGCAGACACTTGTCGCTGTCGCTGAGCCATTTCGCTTCGGCCGGTCGATCGGTGATCCAGAATAGGCCGAACACGCCGAGCAGGACGCTCGGCAGTCCTTCGGCAATGAACATCCATTGCCAGCCGTGGAGGCCGCCGACCGTGTCGAGCAGCATCATCGTGCCGGCGGACAGCGGCGCGCCGAAGATCCCGCCGATCGGCCCGCACAGCATGATCACGGTGATCGCGCGCGCCATCCGGTTTTGAGGGTACCAGTAGGTCAGGTAGAAAATCAGTCCGGGCGCGAAACCAGCTTCGAACACGCCGAGCAGGAAGCGGATCACGTAGAACGTGTTCGCGCTGGTGACGAACATCATGCTCGCCGACGTCAGTCCCCAGAGAATCATGATGCGGCTCAGCGTGCGGCGCGCGCCGATTTTCGGTAGCAGGATGTTGCTCGGAATCTCGAAAAGCATGTAGCTGAGAAAGAAGACCCCGGCGCCGAGACCGTACGCGGCGTCGCTCAGGCCGACGTCGGCCTGCATCTGCAACTTTGCGAAACCGATATTGATCCGGTCGAGATACGCAAACACATAGCACAGCGTCAAGAAAGGCAGGAGCCGCCAGTTAATCCGCGCAAACAGGTGATTCGTGGAGGTCGTCGACGACCACGTAGCGTCGTTTTGCATGTTGTCATACACCGTCGGGGGATGGAAGGTGTGGGCAATGTTTCCCGGTCAAAATGTCGGGCACAACAGCAATCGCATTGCAGTTGCGCTGCCTTTTCGGCATCGCCTCGTCAGCATCGCACACGCGCGCTGCCCGGACGCACTTCGGAGCCGAATAGCGGCATTTGCTCGACGATCAGCTCGAGCACGCGTTGCGCGGCATTCGGCAGTCGACGGCCCTCGCGGAGCAACACGCACGACTGTGCCGCACCGAACAGGGGATGCGCGAGTGGCGCGACGCGGAAGGCCGGATCCACGCTTTCAATGAGCGTCGCCGCGTACGTGAGGAAGGTGACGCCGTTGCCGCTGCGCACGAATCGCTTAAGCATCGCGACCGAGTTCGACACGAGCGCCGGCGTCAGCCGCACGCGCTCAAGGTCGGCCACTGCGCGCACGATCTGGCCCAGCCCGAAAGCCGACGACATCAGTGCGAGTGGAAAAGGCGCGAGTTCGGCGATTGTCAGCGGTGTGTTCCGTGACGCTAGCGTGTGCGCGCCCGACATCAGCACGCAGACCGGGTTGGCGGCGATAGCATGCTGTATCACGCGTGCCGCAGGCTGCGGGTTGTACGCGACGCCGATGTCCACCTCATCGTTCGCAACTTCGCTGATGACGTCGTTGACCGCAAGCGTCTTCGCACTAATTTGCAATTGCGGATGCGCGTTGATAAAAGGTGTCAGCACATGATCCATGAGCGGGTTGACGAAGCCTTCGCTGATGGCCAGGCGCACGCTGCCGACCTGAAGGCCATTCAAATTTTGCAGCGTATTCTCAAACACGGCGCGCTCGGACTGGCAACCGCGCCAGTACGCGAGCAGCGCGTGCGCTGCCTCGGTCGGCGCGACGCCGCGATTGCCGCGTTCGAACAACGGCGTGCCGATCTCGTCCTCGAGCAGTTTCATCTGCCGTGTCAGCACTGAGGACGCGGTGTTGAGCGCGTCCGCCGCCGCGCGAATCGAGCCGCGCGCCAGAATTTCGTGGAAGTAGCGCAGACGGCGCTGGTTGATTTCACCCATGGCCATTCGGTTCTCCTGATCTGTCGGAATGATCTCGTCTGGGGCGAGTCGTGATGAGCCCGACAGCCGTGCGACCTTCCGGGCTGTTGAAATGTTAGCAGTATGTCAGATCGTGCATCTGTCGGGCGTGGGACCGGTCAATCTGAGTGTGCTGCCCATCAGGCAGCGTCGAAGGCCGCATCTTGCTGTTGCCACGCGCGCGGGTTAGGACCGAGCATTAAAGCCTGCGCTATCGCATCGGTCTATGCCTCGCGGCATGGCAATTACCCGTCAAACCCACCAGACAGAGCGGAATGAAGATATTAATCGCGGGTTTCCAGCACGAAACCAATACATTCGTGGAGCGAAAGGCCCTCTACCAGAACTTCGTGAATGGCGAAACGTTCCCCGCGTTGAGGCGCGGCCAGCAAGTGCTTGGTTTCCGAAACGTCAACCTTCCGATTGGGGGCTTCATTAGCGAGATCGAGCCGGACGGTCATACGCTCATCCCGGTACTTTGGGCAGGCGCGGGTCCCTCGGCACACGTTACGCATGACACGTACGAGGAAATCGCCGGCGAAATCGTCGAGGCGGCTGAAATGCATGTGCCGGATGCTGTTTACCTCGATCTGCACGGCGCCATGGTGGCCGAACAGACCAACGATGGCGAAGGCGAACTGCTGGCCCGCGTGCGAAGCGTGATCGGACCTCGCGTTCCTATCGTCGCATCGCTCGATTTGCACGCGAATGTCACCGAGCGCATGCTTGCTTGTGCCGACGCGCTTGTCGCGTACAGAACATATCCCCACGTCGACATGGCTGCAACGGGCGCGCGAGCTGCTCGCCTTTTGCGGGCGCTTCTGGATGGAGAGCGTTGGCACTGCGCCTGGCGCCGGTTGCCGTTTCTCATTCCCCTGAACGCAATGTGCACCCTCGTCGACCCGGCAAAATCGGCCTTCGAGAAAGTCAGGCAACGTGAGAAGGCCGGTCTTGCCTCAATGTCGTTCACACTCGGCTTTCCTGCCGCCGACTTCCCCGAATGCGGGCCGATGATGTGGGCCTACGGGACACATAGGAATCCTGTGGAAACCGCCGTCGGCAAGCTTTTCGACGAGATAGCGCTTTCGGAGGCGGACTGGGCCGTCGATTTCCTCACACCGGAGGACGCCGTGACGCAAGCTATGCAGCTATCCGACGGCAGGAACAGACCGGTCGTGATCGCGGATACGCAGGACAATCCGGGCGCCGGGGGCGAATCCAACACCACCGGAATGCTTCGGGCACTCATCGCCCAGGGCGCCAGTAGTGCTGCATTCGGCATTGTTCATGATGCAGAGGCCGTTATCGCAGCGCAGCAGACCGGCATCGGCCGCTCGCTGGAAATCAAGCTAGGTGGTGAATCCGGCTTGCCCAATGGAGCACGCTTTCGTGGTGTTTTCGAAGTCGTCGAACTATCGGAAGGAAAGTGTGTGTTCGATGGCCCAATGCTCAATGGCATGCAGGTTCAGTTGGGGCCGACTGCATTGCTGAAAATCCACGACATTTTCGTCATTGTCAGCAGCGAACGTCCACCTCAGATGATGGATCGCAATCTCTATCGGGTGGCGGGTATCGAACCCGAGAAGATGCGCATTCTTGTCAACAAAAGTTCGGTGCACTTTCGTGCCGACTTCGACGCCATTGCTTGCGCGACACTCGTCGCAAAAGCGCCGGGAGGCATGCGCGCCGATCCGCGCGATCTCCCCTGGAAGGACTTGCGACCCGGTTTGCGCATCGCCCCGCTCGGTCCCCCCTTCGGCGCGCGCATTGACGAGCCCGTATGAACAACGGGCCGGACCGCGCCGGAGGACCCCTTGGTTTAACTAATCTTGTCGGTGGCGATGTCGAACGACGGGCTGGCTTCCTCGATCTGCGCCAGGATAGGTTCAACCTGCTGCCGTAGCCACTCGGAAGCCGGGTCTCGATCTGAATAGGCAGCCCAGACCATCGAAATTGGTGTGACTCTAAAGTCGAACGGGACGGGGCTTGCCACCAGCCCCAACAGCGCGGCGTACCGTTTGATGATCCTCGACGGCAATGTAGCGATGACAGGCGTTTGCATGACGGCGCCGAGAATGGTCAGGAATTCGGGCGCAGCCATGGCCACGTCAAGTTCAACGCCGGCGGTGCGCAGGGCGTCGTCCAGACATCCGCGAATACTCGCGTTTTGCGAGACAAGGGCGTGCTTCTGAGCCAGGTACGCACTTCGGCTGACGGGCATCGACAGATTGAGAAGGCGGGGGTTGAAGCAGCACATCAAGGATTGTTCGAACAGCAGTTCCCTTCGATGCCGTTCAGCGCCGTCGCCAAAACATCCAATCGCCAGATTGATCGCGCCGTCATCCAGCATCCTGTGCACGTCGCTCGGTTGCGCCGGGCGACCGAGCAGCCGGATTCCGGGAGCACACCTTTGTACGTGGGCGGTCAAGCACGGCATGAGGAGCACCTCGAGCTCGCTCGAAAAGCCGATGGAAAAAGTCCGCTCCTCGCTTTCGGGACGAAACCTTTCGCGGGCAGTGATCGCATCCTGAGCTTGCTCAAGAACCGTCCCGATTGCCGCCGCCAGCGCTTCAGATCGTGGCGTCGGCTTCATTACGTGCCCCACACGAATGAAAAGTTCGTCATCGAACAGCATGCGCAGCGTACCAAGGTTGTGACTCATCGCCGACTGCTGGATTTTTAACCGCGTAGCTGCCTTCGTGACGCTGCGTTCGCGCATCAGGGCATCGAAGGCGACCAACAGATTCAGGTCAAAAGACCATAAATTGAAATGATCGATGGGGTTCATGATTGGAATCGATTTGTTTGTTGGGTGTCCGAATCATAGACTACGGACGTCCTCTCACCCAAGCGGAACCTTCATGATTCATCTCAACAAAACCTATCGGATCGGTGATGTGACCGTCACCAAGATCGAAGAAATGCGCCTGAACGTCGCACCGCCGTCCTTTCTTTACCCGGCCTGGGAACCTGAAGAGCTCATGCCCAATGGGCACTGGCTTACGCCCAGCAACATGGACGCGTCGACCGGCAACCTGATTCAGAGCATTCATGCGTGGCTAGTGCGCACGCCGCATCACACCATCCTGATCGATACCGGCTCTGGCAACGACAAGGAGCGGCCGCAAAATTTGATCTTCCATCACCTGAACACACCGTTCCTGGAACGGCTCGCCGCAGTTGGCGTGCGGCCCGAGGAGGTCGACTATGTGCTACACACGCACCTACACGTCGACCATGTCGGTTGGAATACCCAGCTTGTCGATGGTCGTTGGGTGCCGACCTTCCCCAATGCTCGCCACGTGTTCTCCAAAGCCGAAGAGGACTATTACGGCAGCCCCGACAGCCACAACGAAGTGAACGTGCCCAGCCTCGGCGTGTTCGAGGACAGTGTCGCGCCGATCATTGCCTCCGGGCAGGCCGAACGCATCAGCAACGACGGCGTTGAGTACCTCGATAACTTCGTGTTCCGCCCGACCAAGGGACACAGTATTGGCCACATGTCGATCGAACTGCAATCCAAAGGGCAGGCGGCGCTCTTTACCGGAGACGTCATGCATCACCCGTTGCAGGTGGTGCGCCCCGACTGGAATTCGGTGTTCTGCGAATGGCAGGACGAGGCCCGCGCCTCGCGCCGCTGGGTGCTGGAGCAGGGCGCCGAACGCAATCTGCTGCTGTTCACCCCGCACTTCGCCGAGACATCGGCCGGTTACGTCACCAGCCACGGCGACCGTTTCGCCTGGCGCTATGAATAATGAGCCAGAGTCAGGAGCTACCCATCATGAGCCAGAGCATCGTAGTTAATGGAAAGCAACTTGTCTTCGACAAATTGCGCGTAGCGACCGGTACCCCGGCCATTGACCTCTACGTTCGCAACAAGCGCCCCGCCGGTCTCGAGACCTTCACGGCGGAACGCACCATCGTCATGGTTCACGGTGCCACATTTTCGTCGGGAAGCCTGTATGACGTGCCCTTCAACGGAATGTCGTTCATCGACTTTCTTGCCGCGGCGGGATATGACGTCTATGCGCTCGACGTGCGTGGCTACGGCCATTCAGCGCGCCCGGCGGAGATGGAGCAGGCAGCGGAGCTGAGCCCTCCGGTCGTCGGCACCGACACGGGGGTGGCCGATCTCGGCACCGTGGTCGATTATGTCCTCAAGCGTCGCCAACTGGACCAAGTATCGGTATTTGGCATGTCCTGGGGCGGCACAGTGGCGGGTGCCTATACCAGCCGCAATAACGACAAGGTCCATAAACTGGTCCTATTGGCGCCACAATGGCTGAGCGATCGGCCGATTCCTATCGACACGGGCGGCAGGCTCGACGCGTGGCGCCTGGTTCCGGTGCGCGAAAGCAAGGCCCGCTGGCTCAGCACCGCGCCGGAACACAGACGCGCGAGCCTGGTCCCGGAAGGTTGGTTCGAGCAGTGGGCCGATTTCACGCTGGCCGAGGATCCTTGGAGCCGGGAGCGCGCGCCGCACCAGTTGCGGGCCAGTAACGGCCCGATCCAGGATATCCGTGACTACTGGCGTGCGGGACGAAAGTATTACGAGCCGGCTGAGATTCGTGTGCCCGTGTTGCTTGTCCATGGCGAGTGGGATATCGATGTGCCTATCGACCTCGCGCAGTCGCTTTTCCTCGAACTCAGGAACGCGCCTTACCGCCAGTGGGCTGAAATAGGCGAAGCCACGCACCTCGTTTTGCTCGAGAAAAATCGCTTGCTCGCGTATCAGGCGATTCGGGACTTCTACGACCGCACTTTCCAGGAAGAAACCGGGAAGCGTTAGCGCAAGCGCAGGGCCTACGCCCCGAAGCCCCGCGCTCTTTGCGATTCTCGCCGACACGCTTATCGCCTAAACAGTCGTGTGCCCGATGACTGACTGTAAATGCGATTGGGTGTGGGGCCAGGGCAATATTGAATCAAAAGGCTGCCGCTCGGGGACGCGACCCGCTGCGGGCACGCCCTTCATCCAATTCGTACCGGAGCATCCCTAGCAGCCGTAGGCGATCTAACCCAACGCATCACCGCCACACGGGACTGCCCTTTTAGTGATCGGCGGGCCTTGGTCACCACCGTGGTAGCCGGAAATCTGCTGCCGAAAATAAGGTAGTCGTATAAGGACCCGGCTGGGCTTCTGTCGCCAACTCCGCTCAAACGTATCGCACATGGCGTTGGATAGCGATTTAAGGCATCGGTGTTGTTTTGCGCTGAAGCCTGACAGGCGTCGATGATCTGGCGGGAATAGATGCTCGACCCGCGCCCAGTCTGCCGTCAGTGTTTTTGCCGCATGCTGAGTCCTACTGCAACAGTGGTTCGGCGACGCATGGGCCATGGCTCGACGCACCGCTGTTCCAAGAACTGGGCCGCAAAAAACCTCGCGCGCGCGAGTCGCATGCTCAATGGCCGAGACATAAGCCCGCTTTCACTGAACGGTCGCGTGACGTCGCATTACGACTACCGAAAGACCTGTCGAGGGTCCTAAGAGAGGTGGCGGGTCGGACGATCGCCAAGGCACCGGCTCACAACCGCTGTCGTCGGCATATCGTCGCTCGCATACACCACTATTACATTGAATCGCCCCGTGGCTGTGCATCGTATTAGCCACCGCGCCAATCTCACCCGCCGGCTTCCAGTTGACCGCAGGTATGCACTGACCGTCGCTCCGGGAAAGTCGATCTCCCGAGCGCGGGCCCCGGAGCTACGCGTGGATTCTGTCCTGCGGGAAAACCCCAAGACTTTCGATTGGCGAAAAGATTGCGAGCCGAGCGCATTCTATCGATAATAGATAAAAAGTTTGCTTGAGGACCTTATGGCTGAAAACGAAATCGCACTCACAGGTCGTGACCTGACGATCGACCAGATCATCGCGATCGCGCGTCACGGCGCTCGCGTTCGTCTGTCTGACGCGGCTCGGGGGGATCTGTTGTCGACTCGAGGATTCATTGAGGAAAACTGGCTGGTCGACGACGCTCCCCTGATGTATGCGTTCAACACCGGCGTAGGAGCCTTGAAGAATCAACGTATCAGCGCTTCGGACATCGCGCGGTTTCAGCGCAATCTCATCCACTCGCACTCCGCTAGCACGGGCGACAACATGCCGCTTGAGGTTGTGCGCGCGATGATGGCGGTGCGGGTGAACACCTTTGCTCGCAATCACTCCGGCATACGCGTGACAGTGGTCGAGCGGCTCATCGCGATGCTCAACGAGGGCATTACGCCCGTCATCCCAGCAAAAGGAAGCGTCGGTGCCAGCGGGGATCTTGCACCGTTGGCGATCATGAGCGGTGCATTGCTTGGGTTGGACCAATCGAAAGTGACGTTCCAAGGTGCCGTGACAAGCGCGCGGTCAGCATTTGAGCGATCGGGCCTTCCAGCTACCTTCGATGTGGAAGCAAAGGATGCGACAGCATTGATCAATGGCTCGACCGCGTCGTTGGCGTACGCGGTCATCGCCGCTTACGACGCGCGTCGCCTGCTGACTAGCGCGACGGTCTCACTGGTGTTGTCGTTGGAGGCAATGCGGGCAGAGCGGGCATGCTTTGAAGACCGTGTCATGCTAGCGCGTCCACATCCGGGGCAGCGCCGCGTCGCTGCGGCTATTCGCACGCTGCTGAATGGCTCCATGCGGTGCACCGCCGAGGCGCGCGCCATTCCGATGGATGCACTCGCCGCGCCGAGCGACACGGCTCAACCGCGGATACAGGACGTCTATTCGTTCCGCTGCGCGCCACAGGTCTATGGGCCCGTTCTTGATGCACTCGATTACATTGACGGCATACTCGTCACCGAAATGAATAGCGCAACGGACAATCCGTTAATATTCGCTTCCGATGCAGGCTACGACATCGTCTCGTGCGGACATTTTCACGGGCAATACGTTGCGCAAGCGATGGACCTTCTCGCGTTGGTCATGACGGACCTTAGCGCAATCTGTGATCGCCGTAATAATCAGCTTATCGATCCGGCCTGCAACTACGGATTGCCAAGAAACATGATCGCTACCGAGCCGGGCATCAACACGGGTTTCGCCGTTATCCAAAGTATGGGTACCGGACTCGTGCTTGAGAACATCGGGCTATGTAGTCCAGCCAGCGTGACGAGCCTGCCTGCGAAAGGTAACCAGGAAGACCACATCAGCAATTCCTGTTTCGCTGCGCGGCGCACGCGGACGGTTGTGGAAAATGCGCAGGCAGTTGTTTGCACCGAAATTTTGATTGCGTCTCAGGCGCTCGATATTAGTCGCCAAGTGTTCTCATACCTGCCGCTCGGCCTTGGCGCATCCACCGCGTTGGAGAAAGTCAGATCAGTCGTTCCTGCGATGATGGGTAACGATCGGTGGGTGCATGACGACATCGAAGCGGTAAAATGTCTAATACAAGACGGCACGCTGAACGAAGCAATTTCGGTTGCCTGTGGCGATATGTGGGCACCTTCCGCATAGGGAAAACAAACGTGGATGTTGACAGTTCGGATTCACTTCCTGCACGCATTGCGGCGGCACTGGCAGAACAGATTATCCGGGGCGATCTAAGGCCGGGAGCGCGAGTCCGGCAGGAGGCAATCGCAAATCAGTTCGATGCCAGTCACGTTCCGGTCCGGGAAGCGTTCAGGCGCCTGGAAGCTCGCGGCCTGCTTGTTTCGCGCGAGCGTAAAGGAGTGTATGTCCCAGTGCTCGATCAGGCATCCGTTATAGAGATTACCCGGATGCGTACCGCACTTGAGGTTCTGGCGCTCCGGTATGCCATACCGAACCTGACTCAAGATGACATCAGGTGTGCAGAAAACGCTATACACAAAGGAAACACGGCCCCTGACATCAGCACGTGGGAGGCCGCCAACCGGGAATTTCATGCAAGTATTTATCGACCATGCCAAATGCCTCGGCTACTTTCACATATTGACGCCCTGCATGAGGCGCGACTTCGCTACATGTATGCGACATCGACGCTGATTGAGTGGGACGTAAAATCAGAAAACGAGCATGTGGAGATTTTAGAAGCGATAAAAGCGAAAGACCGTCGGATTGCCTGTGCGTTGATGGAAAAACATATCAATGACGCAGGACACATTCTTGTCGCTGCGGTGGGTTCTCTTCAGACAGACTAACGAGTGAGCCAGGCGCGCGCAGTCACTACCTCCCGTATGTATCGATGACTACATCGGACAGGACAACCCGGTCAGGGTCATAGACGCCTTCGTCGACGACTTGGACCTTGCGGAACTTGGTTTCAACGGCACGGCGCCAGCGATCACCGGCCGTCCGTCCTATCACCAAGGCGTGATGCTCAAGACCTATATCTACGGCTACCCGAACCGGATTCCTTCAAGCCGGCGTCTCGAGCGGGAACGTCAGCGCAACGTCGAACTGATGTGGCTAATGGGACGTTTGGCTCCGGACCTCAAGACGATCGCAGACTTTCGCCGCGGCAGCGGCGCGGCCATTCGCAACGTACGCCGGCGTTTCGTCGACTGTGCCGCGGGCTGAAGCCGCTACTAGCGACATGGTGGCCATCGCCGGTAGCAAGTTCAAGGGGTCAAACAGCCGCGACAGGAACTACACGGCAAGTAAGATCGACAAGCGTCAGCAGCAGATCGAGGGATCGAGGAAAGCGGCGGTGAGAAACACTGCATCGCGGTGGAAGAGGGAGTGCCTCGATCCGTCAGCCGACTACTGCCGGGTGCATCAGATCCTGTCACACGATGGACGGCCGCTACTCCAGGCGGCCCTGCGTTCTTTGCCTATTCGACGAATTATCTGATTGACCTGCAGGCAGGGATCATTAGGACGTTGAGGTTGAGGCGACGCCGGCGAATCGGTCACAGGAAGTCGGATCAACCAGAACAATGATTGACCGTGTTGAACGCCAATGGGACCTGACGCCCCGCAAGCTGGTAGGTGACACCGCATACGGCACAGCGGCGCTCCTTGGCTGGATGGTTGAAGAGAAACACATCGAGCCGCACGTCTCGGTCTGGGATAAAACAACGCGCAAGGATAATACGTTCTCCCGTAGCGAATTCATCTGGGATGAACAGGCCAACGAGTATCGATGCCCTGCGGGGAACGCGCTACGCAGCGACTGGCGTCCACTGAAAAATCCACGCACGCACATCACGAAAGCCGACACCATCGTGTATCGATCGAGTGAAAAGAACTGCAGCCATTGTTCGATGAAGCATCAATGCTGTCCGAATATGTCGTTTCGCAAAATCACGCGCAGCATCCATGAAGCCGCCCGCGATGAAGCGAGGCGCATCGCGACAACCCAAGAATACAGGCAGTCTCCCCGGCAGCGAAAGAAAGTGGAAATGCTCTTCGCTCATCTCAAGCGCATCCTGAAGTTGCATCGCCTGCGACTGCGCGGTCCAAACGGTGCCCATGATGAGTTCCTGATGGCAGCAACCGCGCAAAATCTGCGAAGAATGGCCAAGTGGCTCATGCCAGCAAGCAGATGAATCAGGCAGCTACGTGACCAGCAACGGGGATCGCTGCCTGGTTCAAGTTCGCCACTTCGCTACGCGCCACAACTCGAAAACGTGTCGCCAACTTCTGCGCCTCCAACCAAAACACGACTTTTTCAACAGAATCGCCAAGAGCCGCCATTCACATAAGGCGTCGCGTGGACGTTCAAGCGCCGGCTGCGCCGCGTAGCCGGCCATCCGATCATAAGGAACGAACGCTTCTCCTTCGGCCCCAGCTGCCACCGCTCCAAATTGCTTCGACTGCAGCAGTGCGCTAAATGGCTTACGACAGCGGTGTCAAGCAATCCTCCGGCGCTTGCCGCAGCCGCAATGCCGACACCCGCGGGTCAAAGTCCAAACGATCTCCACCACATCGCCGCAGATGTGGCCTCCAACCTAACGGTTGGCAAACCTAACCAGAATATGCCGTCGACGCGTCGAAGGCGCGCCGGGATTCCTCAATCTTGGGCCAGTTTTCTCTGATCCAGGAGGTGAAACCTTCCAGCGCCGGTAGCATGCTCGCTCCCATTGGCGTCAGTTCGTACTCGACGCGCGGCGGCACTTCCGGGAAATAGTGGCGAACCAGCAAACCGTCGCGCTCCAGATTGCGCAAGGTAAGGGTCAGCATCCGTTGTGTGATGCCCTCGATACCTTTCCTCAACTCCGAGAAACGAAGACGATGGTCGTTTGCAACCGCAAGGTGTGACATGACGAGAATGGTCCATTTGTCGCCCAGGCGGGCAAGGACGCCATGTGGAGCGCACGGCTGGAAGCGGGGACCATGCTCCGTAGCCTCGTAGGGACGCCCATGAATTGATCGCTTCAACAGTATCACCCTTGTGCCTGACGCTGAAAAATGTGCCGTCTTCTCGACGGTACAACAGCGGTATAGATTAGTAACTATAGTGAAACCACAAGGATCTTTCCATGTCTGAAAACACCCTCCCGATTTTGGTTTTTGGTGCAACTGGTCAGCAAGGCGGTTCGGTCGCTTCGGCGCTTAAAATTTCTGGCTGGCCGGTCAAGGCGCTAGTCAGGGATCCGAGTTCTCCGAGATCGAGCGAACTACGTAAGGCTGGGGTCGAACTGGTTAAGGGCGATCTCGCTGACACCCGGTCCATCCGTGCGGCGATGAAGGGCGTCTACGGTGTATTTAGCGTGCAGCCGAGTTCCGGCCAAGGCGTAATGTACGGTGTAAGCGACGAAGATGAGGTACGGTATGGCATCGAAGTCGCCAATATCGCGGTCGAGAGAGAAGTTCGGCACTTTGTCTATTCGTCGACCAGCGCCGTAGGCGATGAACCGACCGGGATGGGACATTTCGACTCAAAGGCCCGCATCGAGGCACATATCCGCGCGCTGGCGATAACCACCACGGTCATCCGGCCGGCAGCATTCATGGAAATGCTGTTGATGCCGGGCTTTGGGCTAGATCAGGGACGCTTCAACTTCTTCGTCAGGCCGCACCAGGCGATGCAGTTTCTGGCAGTCCGAGACATCGGTAGAATCGTCGCGGCGATTTTTGGCGATGCGGCGCGCTTCGGAGGTGCGACCATCGAGATAGCTAGCGACACGATCACTGGCCGTGACCTGGGATCTTTATTCACGGAAGCGGCAGGACGACCCATCACCTATGCAAGATTTCCGGACGAAGTGTTAGCCGCCAGCCCCTTCCTGAAAAAACTGACCAACCTTACTGATGCTGGACGCCTTACCGGGAACGCCGACCTCGAGGCGTTGCGCGAAATTACCCCCGATCTGCAATCCTTCCGATCTTGGCTGGCTGGAGATGGCCGCAAAGCGTTTCTGGAAGCGCTCGGGAAATCGGGGGAATGGAGCTATGGCCACGACTGAAGAGTCGGCCATGGCTGACCGAGGAACGCCCTTACCCTCCTTGGGCAAGCGAGCGAGGCAGATGTTCGATCGCGTTGTAACTCTCCCAGAGAATTTTGCCAAGGAATAGCTTCGACAACTCACGCTTTGATAAACACAGGGATAGAGCAATTAAGGCCGTGGCCATCTCGAAAGCGGCCGTTGAGGTGCGGCCGGCTCAGCGGCGGCTAAGGGTCGAGCCTGTGTGAAAACGCACTCATCGCCCAAACTGAATCAACGCACTGAGACCGGGTGACTCATGAAGCGATTCGTTGAAGGCGATGACCGCAAGCAGGTCGCACTACTTCCCGAATGCGTCGATGACTACATCGGACAGGACAATCCGGTCAGGGTCATCGATGTTTTTGTCGACGAGCTAAACCTTAACGATCTCGGTTTCAACGGTACCACTCCCGCATTCACCGGACGCCGGTCCTACCACCCTGGAGTGATGCTCAAGATCTTTATCTACGGATATCTGAACCGGATACTCTCCAGCCGGCGTCTTGAGCGCGAGTGCCAGCGCAACGTCGAGATGATGTGGCTGACCGGGCGTCTGGCTCCCGACTTCAAGACGATCGCCGACTTTCGTCGCGACAACGGGCCAGCCATTCGTAACGTATGCCGTCGTTTCGTCGACCTGTGTCGCTGACTGAAGCTGCTGTCCAGTGACATGGTGGCTATCGACGGCAGCAAGTTCAAGGCTTCGAACAGCCGCGGCAGAAACTACACGACGGGCAAAATCGACAAGCGCCAGCAGCAGATTGAGGAAAGCGTTCAGCGATATCTCGACCTGATTGAAAGTGCAGACCACACCAGTCCGACGGGGTTCGATGTGAAGACCGTGCGCCTGTACGAGAAGATTGCCAGCTTGCGCCAGCAGATGCGTGAGCTCGATCAGGTCAGGAAGCAGCTGAAGAAGCAACCAGACAAACGGTTGTACATGACGGATCCCGACGCACGGTCCATGGCGACAAGCGGAAGAGGCTCCGGCATAGTGGGCTACAACGTTCAGACCGCAGTGGACACGAAGCATCATCTGATCGTCGCACACGAGGCGACTAACGTCGGAAACGATCACGGGCAACTCAGCAGGATGGCAACGTCTGCGAAGAACGCGATGGGCAGAGCGAGGCTGAAGGTGGTGGCCGATCGTGGCTACTACAGCGGCCCGGAGATACGTGCATGCGACCTGTGCAACATCAGCGCGTACGTTCCCAAGCCCACTCACCTCCGCATCAAGGAAGAAAGGCCTCTTCACGAAGGCCGACTTTGTCTACGGCACAAGAAGCGACGTGTATCGATGCCCTGCCGACGAGCGCGCCATTCATCAATTCAACACCGTTGAGCATGACATGACCCTGCGGGTGTACTGGCCCAGTGCCTGCCCCCGTTGCCACCTCAAGGACCGATGTGCGCCCAGCGACTATCGTCGCATCCGACGATGGGAGCACGAAAACATACTGGAAACCATGCAGCGCCGGCTCGGCAGGAAGCCTGACGCAATGACGATCCGCCGAAGTACTGCTGAGCATGTCATCGGTATGCTGAAACACTGGATGGGTCCCGCACACTTCCTGAACCGAACACTTGGGCGGGTGAGTACGGAAATGAGTGTTCAGGTATTGGCCTGCAACCTGAAGCGGGTCATCAACATACTCGGTGTTGCCGCAACGATGAAGGCCATGAAGATGGTTGGAAGGTAAGGCCCGGAGGGGCTTCGTTGCGCTCACGAGACTCGATTGACGTAAGCTGGACCTACCAAACTTGATTTAGCTGAACCGAGACCGGGCGTTCAGCGCCAGAAATTGAGTTCTCACACAAGCTCGTGCAGAAGGTGACGGCGTACCCATGCGCTGTTGCGTAACCTACTGCATAACCAGGTGCTGCATGAACGAACGACATTTTTGACTGTGTACGCCACCGACATCCCCAGAGTTCCGGATAGGGAAGGCATCAAGGTGGTCCCGCATGGACACAACTGCTATCAGGTCAACGTCTACTATGGGTTCTCGGATGAGCGCGACATACCGCGCGCTTTGCAAGAAGGTCGGCATGCTGGGCTCTCGATTGACCCGATGCAAACCTCCTTCTTTATCGCCCGCCAGACAGCCCTCGCCACGCCGGAAGCCGGCATGGCGCTATGGCGAGAGGCCTTGTATGCCGCGATGTCTCGCAACGCTCGCGACGCGGCTGATTACTTCAAGATTCCGCCCAATCGGGTCATCGAACTGGGAGCGCAGGTAGAGATTTGAAGGATCGTGCCGACTCGAGCGAAGAGTTTCGGCTCCGTCCGTGGCAGCATCACGTTGGGAAAAGTGGCGATGGTTGGCTGTACAGCGCTCGGAACGAGGCCAATCGCTCCACGAGCATTGAGCGCCGGCCTTCGTTAGGAATGGACTCCTAGGAAGATACCTCGAAGAATGCTGTGGAACTCGCTGCGAATTCGCTAGGTCGACATCATCAAACGGCGGAGCCCTTCTGCACGGAGCCCCTCGCGATTGCCCTTCAACCTATTCCCGTTCCGCTGTCGCCGCATGCGCGTCTTTGCCGCCAGTCCGCGGTCGAAGTTGCCACCCGGAGTCGCCAGAAGGAGGAGGTCGCCTGAATTCACTACGATGGTCGCTTGTTGGGGGCGGGATGTCCTAGTGTGAACCGCCGCTTCTAGCGATGCGCATACAGGGGCAGAAAAGGGTCCTTCGACCGCGGAGCGCCTTCGCTCGTGGGCCGCGAGTCACCGCTTGCAGCGACGGGCGACGGGCATTGCGGGATATCGGAGCGAGGCGTAGAAAGGCTCAACATCTTCGAGAAGCTGTCCGCTGCGCGGACGCGCTCCGTCAGGTTGAGGGCTCCATTGAGACCAAGCAGCGCATCCGTTGTTTTCAGAATTGCGCTGTGGTCGTACACCGAGTGGTCTATGGTGCCAGCAGGAACGAATGGAGAGACGACGATGGCCGGTACGCGTACGCCTAGCCTGTCAAACGCAAAGTTGTGGGTTTTCAGCCTGCCATTTTCCGGCGAGCTCGGCGGCTCCGCATTTGGAGGTGTCACATGGTCAAAGAAGCCGCCATGCTCATCGAAGACGATGAGCAGGACACTGCTCGACCATAGTTTGCTGCCACTGATGGCATCGTACACTTGCTTGACTAACGCTTCCCCTTTTCGAACGTCGCCAGCCGGATGCATCGAATTGCCGTTCCTGAAGTCATTCTTCGCGTCGTACGTTGGCTCGATAAAGCTAAATTTCTCGGTCAATGAATTATCAGCAAGCCGCGAAAGCAGCGTATCCATTCGAACGAAACGACTGAGCAGATTTTGCATCCCGTGAATACCGCGGGCCTGAGCAACGTCGCCTTGCACGATAAGCCAGTCGGAGTCCTGAAGCTTTGAGAAAACCGTCCCGTTCGGAAAAGTGAAAAGTGGCGCGTTGAAGAACACCGCTTCCACGACCTGCGCGTCACTCGGAGAATGGTCGAGCCCGGACGAGGTGCCCGCCACAGCAAAGAAACGATTCGGCCACGTCGGTCCCGGCATTGATGCGAACCAGTTATCGCACACACCGTACTGGCTGGCCAGGAAGTTCAGTACGGGGAGCTGGTCCGGTGTGAAGGCGTTGAACGCGTCGGCTACTACGTCGGAATGGTCCTCGTACGTCGCGGCAAAGCCCATCGTCGAAGGGTCCGTCGCAAAAGGTGGATAGCCGTTCGGACCGACAACGAGCGAGTCGTTACGCACGGTATCTCCGCTGGCAACCTGTAGCCCGCACAGCTGGACACAGGCGTCGGTAAATTCATGCCCCGGGTCAAAGCCGAGCGCGTAGGGTGCACCTTTTCCGAGCTGATAGGCGGTCCCTGACCGTCCGAAATTGACTATGGGCGTCGCCGGCAGTCCGTTGGCGGTTGTGGTCTCACCTGCCGGTGTGACGCCAGTCAAGTTTGACCATCCAAACACGCTGTCGTAGGAACGATTCTCAAGCATCAGAAGGAACACGTGCTGTATTGCTGCCATAGGCCACCTCAGAGTCCTGTCGGCCGTGCTCTTTCATGTTGGCGGCAAGCCAACACAGAAGGCGCTCGGGCCACCACTGTCAGTTCGACTTCGTGCCACCTACTGTTAGACGCAAGGAACTGGTTTATTTATATGCTGGCTTCCCGAAAACGCAATGACAATACACGCACTACGCGAGTGACTGCCGCGTAACACGGAAGTGATTTGCCTGCTAGCCGACCCCTTATCAACATGGCATAGTGCAGCATCTCAACTGCGGAAACGGCAATGACGACACTTGAATCCTTGCAAGCAAAAATCCAGAAACTGCAGGCGCAAGCTGAAGCGCTCGCCGCAAAGAAGTCGATTGCTGTTATCGAGAAGATTAAGAGTTTGATGGCAGAGCACGGTCTCACGACCGGTGACATTGATGCGCATGCAGGTGGCAAAAAGCGTGGACCTAAGCCGGGAGCCAAGGCGGCCAAAACCGCGGCGCAAGGAACCGGCAAAACCAAGGGCAAGTTACCTCCAAAATATCTGAATCCAAAAACGGGCGAAGCGTGGAGTGGTCATGCGCGTCCGCCCGCGTGGATTGCCAACGTCAAGGACCGCAGTAAATTCCTGATTACCGGTGGTGCGCAAGCGCCGGTGACGGTGCCGAAGGGGACTGCGGGCAAAGCAAAGGCTGGCGCCGAGAGGGCGGTGTGGAAGAGTGCAAGCCGAACAAAAGTCGTTGGCAACTATGTGCGTGGGCCGCAGCCAGCGCTCTATCGTGACCCCAAGACAGGTGCGACATGGAGTGGACGCGGGCGCGCGCCGGCGTGGATTGCTAACGCCAAGGACCGCAGTCGGTTTCTGATTGATGGCGCTACTGCGGCCGACAAGAAGCCGGCGGTCAAGAAGGCTGCTGCCAAGAAGGCTCCGACGGCGAAGAAGGCGGTTGCCAAGAAGTCCATGAGCGCGAAGGTGCCGGCCAAGAAAGCGCCGACCACAAAAGCATCGGTGAAAGCGGCGTCGCAGAAGAGCGTGCCCGCGGCCGCTCCCGAGATGACGATGGATTCGGGCGCCGCTGCGACCGTCTAAGAATCTGATGAGCGTCAGTAGGGTCGAAAATGTGCTCGGCCCTACTGACAGATGCCGATTGACAGCACGCTACTGCGCTCGCGTGGCCGGTCGCTCTGCAGCTTGCAAAGGGTTCTGTCGCAGTTAGCCGATCTGCTATGGTGGCCGGTCCCGAGACGAGCGATGTAACGAATGGTCAAGGCCCCGAACGCCGCTGTGAGCAAGGTGCTCAAAGGGCTGCATTACCCGCTGGACATAATGCTGACATGCGTACGTTGGTACGTCGCCTATCCGTTGAGTCTGCGTCATCTGGAAGAAATGATGTCCGACCGGGCAGTTTCGGTCGATCATTCGACGGTGCACCGGTGGGCTATCAAGTTGCTGCCTGCGCTCGGTAAGGCATTCGGACAGCGCAAGAAAACGGTCGGTCGAAGTTGGCGAATGGATGAGACCTACATCAGGGTCAAGGGCGAATGAAAGTACTTGTATCAGGCCGTCGATAAGGCCGGCGACACGGGTGACTTTCTGTTCCGCGCCAAGCGGGACAAGGCCGCGGCCCGGCGCTAGTTCGAAAAGGCGATCGCTGGAAACGGCGTGCCGGAGACGGTGATCATCGACAGGAGCGGGGCGAATCTCGCAGGGCTAAATGCGATCAATGCTGATCGCGAAGTGCCGATCAAAATTCGACAATCGAAGTATCTGAACAACGTGGTGGAGCAGGACCATCGAGCGATCAAACGCATCGCACGGCCAACGCTAGGATTCAGAAGCTTTCGTTGCGCCCGCATCATTTTTTGGGCGGCAACGAACTCATGCACATGATATCGAAAGGGCAGACGAAGAGTGACGATGGACGGCATCGTTCAGTCCCCGAGCAGTTCTACGATCTTGTGAAATAAGTATTCCTATTCGTTCCACCAAGACTTTGACTGATTTCCTTACTGCGACAGAACCCGCGTGGGCGTCCATGCATGAGGGTCGGACAGAAAGGCTTTCAGGCCATCGTTTCCTGGCAACGGCAGGATCGCGGGTGACGGGACGTGTTCCGTCGGCACGGCGCTGTTGCCGAAAAACCCTCCATTTGATTGTTTAACCTTCGCGGCCGATGTCCCGACAAAACGGAGGATTACGCACGAATTTCCCGTGCCAAGTCTCCGGCTTCGCGGCCGTCGCGGTCTGTCCCTCGCGGAGTACAGGGTCCGCCACGCCACTTTCAAGGTAGCAGAACGCCTGTGGCGACGCGCGGAAGATCGCTTCTTGGATGAGCTTTGGCAAGACGAATGCCGACGAAATGCGCGCGATGCAACCAGTCGATGGCGGCCGCTTACGCCAAGCTCGACAACGATCCGTTCTATATCGACAAAACGATGACAGAAAAAAGTGATTGAGGATGTGGTGAAGTCGGTGGCGTAACTAAACGACAATAATGCGGCCGCCGGCGCTCTATATACTGATCCTCGGGCAAGCCTGGATTGCGTGATCAAAAACTTGCCGTTACCATCGCCAGATGCAAATCGACTTCCTGGGCATCCAAGCCTTTTTGAGCATCGTCGAATGCGGCGGCTTCCAGCCCGCCGCCGTGCGACTCAATCTGTCGCAAACTGCCATCAGCCACCGTATCCGCAAACTCGAAGAAGGGCTGGGCGTGCGCCTGATCGCGCGCACGACACGCGAACTCACGTTGACCGACGCAGGACGCGCATTGTTGCCGCGCGTGCGCGGCGCGATCCGTGAGCTCGAAAGTTCGTACGATACACTGCGGCAGCATCGCAGCAGCGCGCCGCAATGGCTGACGTTCGCGTGTCTGCCGACGCTGGCCGCATCGCATATACCGAATGTGCTCAAACGTTTTGCGACCGTCTATCCGGACATCGCCGTGCGCATGTTCGACAATTCGATTGCCGAAATTGCCGAACTGGTGGATTCAGAATCGGCGGCATTTGGCATATCGGTCAATTCACCCTCACGCTTGAATCTCACCATAGAGCGATTCGCGCGGGAACCATTCGCACTGGTCTGTCCGCTCGGCCATCGGTTGCTTCAGCGCGATGTAGTACGCTGGGATGATCTGGTCGACGAAACGCTGATCCGCATCAGTCTGCATTCGGGCAACAGCACGACAATTGACGATGCGCTCGGCAATCGCCGTATGCAATTCCGCTGGGGGTATGAGACGCAGCACACGGGCGCTGCAATCGACTGCGTTCGCGCTGGACTGGGGCTGACGGTCGTGCCATGTCTCGCGGCTTCCTGCTATCCCGGCGTGATGGCGTTGCCGCTCGTCGAGCCGCAAATCACCCGCTGCCTCGCCACCGTGATGCGGCCGGAAACGCAGCTAGTGCCGGCGGTCGCCACGCTGCGCGACATGATCGTCGAGGACATCCACGACCGTCTGACGGCATTCAACGCTTCGCTGCCACCGCTGACCAGGACGGCGAACGCGCAAGCCTAGTCGCTCGCGGAAGGTCATTTCGATTTGCACATCGCGCCGCGGGCAGGCACGCGGGCCCCGCTTGCGAACAACCCGCCGTCCTTCCGCTCAGTCGTCGGCCACCGATACCGCTTCAGCCGGCAATAGCTGGTTGCGCTCCACATCCCGCCTGTGCATCCAGCCGCGCAACGCAAAGAACAGTTGCCCGACGATCAGCAACGTGCAGACAATCAGAAAACCAAGTGCGATCGGCCGATCGGTGAAGATCGTCAGACTGCCCCGCGACAACAGCATCGAGCGCCGGAAATTTTCCTCGACCATCGGCCCCAGCACATAGCCGAGCAGAACCGGAGATACCGGAAATTCGAGCGCAACGAGCACCGCGCCGATGAGCCCGAACACCACGACTTCACCGACCTGGAACAAGCTGTTGTTCGTGCTATACACTCCGACGCAAATAAAGAACAACGCGGACGGAAACAGATAACGATACGGCACGCGCAACAGCTTTACCCACACGCCGATCATCGGCACGTTCAGCAACACCAGAAGCACGTTGCCGATCCAGAAGCTCGCTATCAACCCCCAGAACAGATCTTCGTGCTCGGTGATCAGTTGCGGACCCGGCTGGATGCCGTGAATCAGCAGCGCGCCGAGTATCAGCGCCATGACCGCGTCACCAGGAATACCGAGACTCATGGTCGGAATAAAGTCCACTTGCGTCTTCGAGTGCGACGCGGCTTCCGGGCTTGCGACCCCCTCAAGCGCACCCTGGCCGAAACGCTCCGGATTCTTCGACACACGCCGTTCGAGCGCGTAGGCGATAAACGTCGTGATGGTCGGGCCGGTACCCGGCATCGCGCCGAACAGCGTGCCGACCGCGGTGCCGCGCACCATTGGCCAGAACGCCTGCTTTAGTTCCGTCCGGCTGGGGCGCATGTCGCGCATGCGCAGCGTGGCGCTGTCGCCGACCGAGTGCAGCCGGTTCACGTTGCGCAGGAATTCAGTGACGCCGTAAAAGCCTAGTGCCAGCGCGACCAGTTCGATGCCATCCGATAGATCCGGCATGCCAAAAGTGAATCGCATCAAGCCACTGTTCACGTCGGTGCCGACACTGCCGACCAGCAGCCCGAAAATTGTCATCGCGATGCCCTTGAGGGGCGAGCCGCGCGACATCGTTCCGCCAGCGAGCAAGCCGAGCAGCATGATCGAGAATATTTCGGGCGGACCGAACTTGAAGGCGATCTTCACCAGCAGTGGCGAAGCGAAAATCATAACGATGATGCCGACCGACGCCGCGAAGAACGACGCAATCATCGTAATGCCTAGCGCAGTGCCGCCCTTACCGTTACGCGTCATCGGATACCCATCGAGACAGGTCACCGCATGAGGCGGGTGGCACGGCAGATTGAGCAGAATCGCGCCGATCGCGCCGCCGTATTGCGAGCCGTAGAAGATACCGGCGAGCATCAGGATCGCCGGTACCGCATGCATCGTGTACGTCAGCGGCAGCAGCATCGAAATCGCCGATAGCGCACCCATGCCAGGCAGCACGCCGATCAGATTGCCGATCAGCACGCCGACGAACGACCACATCAGATTGTGAGGCTGTAGCGCAACGCCGAAGCCTTGCAACAAATCCAGAATCGATTGCGCGACCATTGATTCAACTCCACTGAAACAACGGTAGCTGCAACTGCAGCAGCCACCAGAACACCACCACCGACACCAGCGCCATTGCCACACCGAGCACGCACGCGGCAAGGAGCGTGTTGTCGCGGTCGCCGAGCGCCGCAATGAAGGCAACCGCGAAACTCGCCGGCACGAGACCGCCGTGACTGCCCAGCACGATGAACGCGATGATGCTAAGCACGATGCAGAACCAGCCGCGCCATTCGGCGCGCCGCGGCGCGGGCTCGATCTCCGCGGCGGCACCGGTTGCACGCGTACCCGCGGTCGCGGGCAGCGGTGCGCGAGCGCGTTTGCCTGTCACCGCGATGGCCAGTCCGATCAGCATGAGTAATACGCCAAGCGTGCCGGGAAACAGACCCGGCCCGGGCGCTGCGAGTGTGCCCAGCGAATAGGTGATGCCTTGTTGCGCGGCGCCCGCGCCGACCAGGATCATCATTGTGCCGCCAAGCCGGTCCTTGCCGGCACGCTTGATCAGTTCATCCATGCGAATCTCCGTGGCTGCCGTTCATTGCGCTCACGAGAAGTAGAACGCCTGCGCATTCTCACCGAATATTTTTCGTTGCGACACCGGATCGGTGATCGTGTCGCGCAGCCACTCGATAGTTTTAGCGTATTCGAACTGGCCTTCGGCGCCGACAAACGGGCAATCGCTTGCCCACACGAGTTTGTCGTCGCCGACGCGGCGGTAAAGCTCCTGCGCGCACTCGCGCGCATTCGCGCCGAGCCGGTACGCGCCGGACAGCTTGACCCAGGTGCGACCCTTTTCAACCGAGCGCACCATCGCCTTGAAGCCTTCGCTCTCGATGCCGGTCTGGGGATCGGGCCGGCCGATATGGTCGATCACGATCTTCACACCGGAGCGTTCGAGCTGCGGCAGCACCTGCGGTAAGCGCGGACCGTCGAGATGCAGATGCACGTGCCAGTCGAGATCGACGAGCCGGCGAAGCAGCTTGCGGTATTCCCAAGTGGTCAGATCGGGCAGGGTGCTCATGCTGATGAACGGCAGACGCACCCCCACCACGCCGGCGCGGTCCATCTCGTCGAGGACGACGCGTTCGACGCCAGGTTCGAGGATCACGGTGCCGCGTAGTCTCGAATGAGCGCGCACGGCAGCAATCACGTAGTCGTTGTAATCGCCCCATGGGCTCGCGGCGGCGATCACCGCCTTTTTGACGCCGTTACCGTCCATGACGGCCAGCAACTGCTCAGTCGAGAAATCGTAAGTCGGCGTATGACGGGGGTTGCTGACGAGCGGCATGCTGCGTTCAAAAACATGCACGTGTGTGTCGATGATCAGCAGGTCGTTTTCCACCAGATTCGCTTGCACATTAATCCTTTGTTCATTGAGGTTTGATGCCGGCACGCTCGATGACAGCCCGCCACTTCACTGCATCGTCGTGAAAAATCTTTGCCATCTCGGCCGGTGTGCTGCCCATCGGCTCGGTGCCGAGCGCACGCAACTGCGCGCGCAGCGACGGCGACGACAACACTTCGCCAAGCTGATGATTGAGTGTGTCGATCGCCACTTGCGGCGTACCGTTCGCGACGTACAGCGCATTCCAGCCGGTGACTTCGTAGTTCGGCACTCCGGCTTCGGCGACGGTCGGCACATCCGGCAGCCACGCGGTGCGCTTCGAGCCGGTGGTGGCGAGCGCGCGGACCTGTCCCGCCGCGAGTGATCCTTTAACCGCCGCATAGGATTCGAAACCGACGTCGATATCGCCGCGCACTAGCCCCGAAATCACATCACCGGTATTGCGATAAGGCACCACCACCGCGTCGAGCTTCGCGGTGGACTTGAAGAGTTCAGTGGAAAGATTCTGAGTGCTGCCGGGGTTGATAGCCCCCATTGCGATCTGCCGTTTGGCGGCTGCCGCGAGCACGTCGTGCAGCGTATTGAGCTTGCCACCGCCTTTGGCCAGCACCAGCAGGTCGAAATAGGCAATCCGTGAGACCGGTTTGAAATCTTTTTCCGGATCGAACGGCAGCTTGATCAGCGACCCGGCAATCGCGGTGCCGTTGGCGAACAGCGCAACCGTATAGCCGTCGTGCGCCGCGCTGAGTACTGAGTTGGCCGCGGCGATACCGCCAGCGCCCGGCCGGTTATCGATGATGATGTTGTCGCCGAAACGCTGGTTCAATTCTTTCGCGACGATGCGCATCGTGATGTCGGCGAGTCCGCCGACTCCGAATGGCACCACCACGCGGATCGGCTGGCTCGGATATTTCGACTCCGCGGCCGCCGGAGCGGCGCACAAGCCGGCAGCGCCGGTGGCAAGGGCATACGACGCCAGCAGGCGGCACGCGATGCACAGCGGTGATCCGCCACGTTGAAAAATCATCTATCTGTCTCCATGGTTTGTCGCTTTTTTACGCCGGGCAGGTGAGTGGCACTGCGCTGCCCGATCGGTCAGTCCGCAGCAAGTCTAAATAGAGGCTCCTACCGTATCAAATGAATTGTTTTGCTGCGGCGATTCCTTTTTTTCACACTCCAGACCCGCCGCCAGCCACCTCAAGCAATTCATGGAACCGTGAAAATCAATCATTTGCCGGCCGCGCCAACGCGTTTTATCGTCTCGCCCTACTAATGAATCGGGATCAACGGAATCCCCAACGGAGACGATCATGAAGATCCCCCTTGACCTGCGGTGGCGCGCGTGCGTTGCGATCGTAGCCATGGCTGGCTGCATAGCGCCCGCCGCGTACAGCGCATATCCCGACAGGCCGATCACCCTGATCGTGCCGTTTTCAGCGGGCGGCACCGTCGATTCCGTCGCGCGCCTACTGGCCGCGCAGATGGGCACCGCGCTGAAAACCCACGTGATCGTCGAGAACGTCCCGGGCGCGGGCGGAACCATTGCTGAGCAACGCGTGGCGCGCTCGAAGCCCGATGGACTAACGCTGCTGTTCGCTACACCGAACCATACGATCAATCCGGCGATCCTCCACAACCTGCCGTTCGATACCGAACGGGACTTCGTGCCGATCTCGCTGGCCGCGCAGATTCCGGAACTGCTGATCGCGAACTCAAGGCAACCTTATTCGGACTTCAAGGGCGTTGTCGCGTATGCGAAGGCTCATCCGGGCCAACTCAACTATGGCTCGGCCGGGGTCGGCACCTTACCTCACGTGACGATGGAATTACTGCTGCAGAAGCTCGGCATCAAGGTCACGCATATCCCCTATAAAGGCGCGGCGCCGGCGATGAACGATCTGCTCGGCGGCCAGGTGGCGATCAAGATGGACACCATCGTCACGTCGCTGCCGCAGATCCAGGCTGGTCGCCTGAAGCCGCTTGCGCTTGCCAGCGCGAGACGGTCGCCATTGCTGCCGCAGGTCCCAACGATCGCCGAGTCAGGCGTGCCCGGCTACGAAGCCACATTGTGGATGGGATTTCTCGCGCCGAAGGGCACGCCTGCGCCGGTCATCGACACGATCGACCGGGCGATTGCGCAGTCGTTGAAGCGTCCGGAGTTGCTCAAGCAATTCGCCGTGTACGGCGTCGAGCCTGTCGGAAGCACGCCGGCCGCGTTCCAGAGCCAGATTTCGTCCGAGCTCAAGCAATGGGCCACGGTCGTCCAGCGCGCCCACATCACCGCTAATTGAATCCACCAGAAGAATCGCGACCATGCCTCCCTCATTGACCCAACCCCCCGATCATGACCCGAAAACACCAAAGCTGCGGCTGCCGGCCGGCTCTATCGATACGCACATTCATTTGTTCGGACCCGCGACGCAGTATCCGTTTCATCGTGACAGCAAGTACATTGCCGCAGATGCGCTGCCGGAAACGCAGATCGCCCAGCAGGACATCCTCGGGCTCGCCGGCGCGGTGGTCGTCAGCGGCGGCGGCTACGGCCAGAATAGCCGGCATCTCGAACAGGTGCTCGAACGTTTTGGTGAGCGCTTTCGCGGCGTCGCGCTGCTGCCGGACGACGCCGATGCCGCGCAGGTCGAGCGGCTCGACCGGCTCGGCGTGCGCGGTGCCCGTTTTGTTGGAACCAGTCACAAGGGCGCGCTGCCGCGGCTGTCGCCGCGCATCGCCGCGCTGATTGCTGAGTTCGGCTGGCACGTGCAGTTCTATCCCGGTCCCGACGATCTGATGGAGAAATCGCAGGCGCTGCTCGGGTTGCCGGTGCCAGTCGTGCTCGACCACTTCGCGTGCATTCCAGCCGACGGTGGCATCGATCAGCCGGCGTTCAAGGCGCTGCTGAAGATGCTCGATACCGGGCGTATTTGGGTCAAGTTGTCCGGCCCCATGCGCTGCACCCCCGGTGATTATCCATACGCGCCGGTCACGCCACTCGCCCGCGCGCTGGTTGCGCATGCTCCGCAACGCCTGCTGTGGGGCAGCGACTGGCCGCACGTCAACATGAACGGTCGAGGCATGCCCAATGACGGCGACCTGGTCGATCTGCTCAGCGAATGGATCGACGACGCCGACACGCTCACGCAGATCCTCGTGACGAATCCTCGCAAAGTCTATGGGCAGTTTGGCAACACGTCGGGCTAACACCGGTCCGGCGCCACTCTCACGAGTTGCCTAGGCGTAGCTACCCACATTTCTTTGCCTCTCGCATTGCACTTCTCGCCGCGAGGAGCTTCTTATCTCGCGCTCTCGACCTATTTAAAAACGCAGCGCGACAACAATCAGACTGGAGACTATCTAATGAAAGCGATCATCATGTGCGGCGTCGCCGCTTTCGGCATTCCGGCCGTCTGTGCCGCCCAAAGTTCGGTCACGCTGTACGGCCTTATCGACACGACGTTGAGCGTGACGAGCAATCAGGGCGGCAAGCACAACATACAGATGCTCGACGGAGGGCCTGGGTTGAGCCGCTGGGGTCTGCAAGGCGCCGAGGATCTCGGCAATGGGTTGAAGGCGATCTTCACGCTCGAAAACGGTTTTAATCCGAATACTGGCGCGTTGTCGCAGAACGGTCGGATGTTCGGGCGCCAGGCGTTCGTGGGCCTATCGAGCGATCGCTTCGGTACGCTCAAGGCGGGCCGCATGTACGACTCGATGACGACCTACATCGGACCGTTTGGCAGCGCGCAATCGACCATCGGTTCGGTGAGCGGACACCCCGGCGACGTCGACGACCTAGTCGGCTCGTACCGGATCAACAACTCCGTGTCGTACACGACACCGGACTTCGGCGGTTTCGCGGCCACCGTGATGGGCAGCCTCGGGGGGCAGCCGGGCTCGGTCTCGAACAACAGCACCTATAGCGTCGGCGTACGTTATGCGCACGGGGCGTTCAAGTTCGCCGCCGCATATGGCAATTACAATCGCCCGAACACGTCGCTGTGGGATGGCACTTCTACCACGCTCGGCGTGCTGCTATTCTCGGCACCGATCTTCAGCGGCTATGCATCGGCCAGCTCATTGAAGATCACGGGCCTCGGCGCTGGCTACGACAACGGCACCGCCGGGGTGAACGTGAACTACACCAACTATCGTTTCAACGGTCTCGGTTCGAATGGCGGCCCGAACCCGATGCATTTCCACGAAGGCACCGCGGCATTCAATACCGTGGAAATCAACGCTCGCTATCTGGTGGCGCCGGAACTGATGCTCGCGGGCGCGTACCAGTTCACCAACGGTGCATCCGTCGGTGGACATGGCGGGCAACGCTATAGCCAGTTCAGCGTGATTGCGGATTACTTCCTGTCGAAGCGCTTCGACGTCTACGCGAGCGCGGCTTATGAGCTTGCGAATGGCACCAATTCACTCGGCGCACCGGCCGTCGCGGCGATCAATACCGTCACGCCGTCCAGTTCGAATCGCCAGGCGCTGGTGCGAATCGGCATGCGGCAGAAATTCTGAAGTCCATGCTGACGTGTGAAACTGTCGTTGCGCGCGCTCGCTTGGTGGCAGATGGATGATCTCTGATGGCGGAGGTCAGACGTGGGTCTGCTGAGTGACGGTTCCGAGCTCACACTCATCAGCGATGCGCTCGGATGACGCCGATGGGCGGATCGCGATCCTGCGATTGGCGGACTTGCCGGTACAAGTAACGGAATCCTATCGTGGAGTTGATGGTATTTGAAAGGATGTGGTCCAACGGGCACCCACGGTTTCGTGATGCGCCCCCGCTGATGAGGTAAGCATCGGCTGACCGCAAGGAGCGGATGAACCGCGCGTCGATCGCTTTATGCCGCGCCGCAACCGCCCGTGCGGTAGTCGCCGGGTTCAGAATGGCTTGGGGGGCAGAAATTTGCCGTCGAGCGCGAACGAATACCTTTTGTGGGGCGCCGGTCGGCACAGTTGCCGACATGTGCATCTCGGCTACCGGGATGATGGAATAATCCCGGACAATCGGGAAATTGGTCGGACCACCGAACGATGCAGGGAGATGTCATGGCAGTGTCCGGCACTGCGCAAAACGCGCTCGCGCGCCGTCAAGCAACTGGAAAGCCGCATTCTCCAGGCCAATTGGCGAGGCTAAACTCGCCTGCCGTCTGGCCGCGTGGTTTGCTGGATACCCGGCGCGGCAGCGGGCTGTTCCTCTACGATCAGCAACCGGCACAGTCGCGCGCGCCACGGCTGCAACTGACCCCGGAAAGTCCGCCGGCGCGTGATGACACATTGGAGTTCCGGCTGGTGTTCGAGTGCGCCGCCGCGCGCTTCGCCGCACAACGCGCAACGCCGGGTGAACTGAACAACATGAACTGGATTCTCAAGCGCATGCATCACGCGGTGCATCGTCACGATGTCGAGGCGGAGGCACCAGCGGATGCCGAGTTCCATGCAGTGCTGGCGATTGCATCGCACAACTTGACGCTCAGTCACTCCTACAGCAGCGTTATCACGCTGCTGCACGAACATACCACCAACAACACGTACGAAGCATCGCACGTTCCGCTCGATGCGAACGATCTCGCATTGATGCGGCTCGAAGAGCACACAGCGATCTTTCGCGCTCTCAGCGCACGCCGTCCCCATGCGGCGTTCCGGGCAATGCATACGCACATCGCGTTCGTCGGCAAGCAGTTCTCGCAGAGCTGAGTGCGTCGAACCGCCCACGCAGTGCATGACGGCGGCATGCTCATTCAGGACCACCCCTCGCGCGCGAGCCGGCACGCGCGCAACTCTGTCCTTACCGCGCTGCCTCAATCGCGAAGTGGGTTCGTCATCGCGATCGGCGATGGTGCCTTTCCCAAACACCACGAACAAGCGCGTTCGCCTCGTGCATTATGGTTGCACACCGATCGACCGCGAACCGCATGGCTGCGGTTGCCGCAGCCGACTATTGATGGAGCGAGACGAAGCGATGCAACTCGACCAGGGCGCGACCGGCCCGCGTACTCTCTACGACAAAATCTGGGACGCTCACCGGGTCATGTCGCGCGATGACGGACAGGATCTGTTGTTCATCGACCGACATTTCATTCACGACGTCACCGCGCAGTCGTTCGATCTGCTGCGTGAGCGAGGGCTCAAGCCGCGTTCGCCACGGCGCATTTTCGGCACGGCTGATCACTACGTATCCAGCGCGGCAAACGATCTCGCAGCGGTACACGATCCCGAGCGGCGCGCGATGATCGAGGCGCTGCAAAGAGACTCGGCGGAGTCGCGCATCACGCTCTTCGGCATGGAAGACCGGCGGCGCGGCATCGTCCATGTGGTTGGCCCGGAGCAGGGCCTGAGCCTGCCAGGCATGACCATCGTCTGCGCAGATAGTCACACATCGACGCACGGGGCAACCGGCGCGCTCGCGTTCGGTATCGGCGCAACGGAAGTGACCCATGTGCTCGCCACGCAATGTCTGTGGCAACGCAAATCCAAAAACATGCGCGTCACACTCGACGGGATTCCGGGCGTGGGCGTCAGCGCAAAAGATCTGATTCTCGCGGTGATTGCACGGATCGGGGTCGCCGGCGCGGCAGGCCACGTGATCGAATACGCCGGCTCCGCCATCGCGGCTTTATCCATGGAAGGGCGGCTGACTTTATGCAACATGACCATCGAGGCCGGCGCGCGCGCCGGCATGATCGCTCCCGACGAAACCACTTTCGCTTATCTGGCGGGGCGGCCATACGCCCCTATGGGCGAGCAGTGGGACCGGGCGATTACACACTGGCGCACGTTGACGACCGACGCGCGTGCAACGTTCGACAGTGAAGTAGATATCGACGTGGCCGCAATCGCGCCCATGGTGACCTGGGGCACGACGCCCGAGTACGCCTGCGGCATCGACGGCCGTGTGCCTGATCCGGCTCGCGAGGCCGACCCCGATCTTCGCGCCGCGATGTCGCGCGCGCTCGACTACATGGGATTGAAGCCGGACGAAGCGCTCGACGGCGTGGCGATCGACAGAGTATTTATCGGTTCGTGCACCAACGGCCGCATTGAAGACATGCGCAGCGCCGCCAAAGTCGCGCGCGGCCGGCGCATCGCACCCGGCGTCGAGGCCTGGGTCGTCCCAGGCTCGCACGAGGTTCGCGCGCAGGCCGAAGCGGAAGGGCTCGATCGTGTGTTCATACAGGCAGGGTTCGAATGGCGCTTTCCCGGCTGTTCGATGTGCCTCGCGACCAACGGCGACACGGCCGCGCCCGGGCAGCGTTGCGCGTCCACGTCGAACCGCAATTTCATGGGCCGCCAGGGGCCCGGCGTTCGCACGCATCTGATGAGCCCGGCCATGGCGGCGGCCGCCGCGGTGACGGGGCGTCTGACAGACGTGCGCCGTCTGCTGGGAGCATGAGCATGGAAAGCCTGACTTACCTCGACGCGGTGGCCGCGCCGATCGTTGCGATCAACTGCGATACCGACCAGATTCTGCCGGCTCGCTTCCTGCAAAAACCCCGCTCCGACGATTTCGGCAAGTTTCTGTTCCGGTCGCTGCGCTTTGGCCCGGATGACACTGAGCAGCCCGACTTCGTACTCAACTGGGCGGCTTACCGCGACTCGCGCATCGTCGTCGCCAATCACAACTTCGGATGTGGATCCTCGCGCGAGCATGCGGTATGGGCGCTATACGACTACGGCATTCGCGCGGCGATTGCACCGAGCTTCGGCGACATTTTTTTCATCAACTGTCTCAAGAACGGGCTGCTGCCCATCGTGTTGCCGGAGGCTGTGGTGCTGCCGCTGCTGGACACCTTGCTGGCCAGCCCCGGCAGTCGCATCGCCGTCGATCTGCCAGCGCAGGCCGTGACCTTTCCCGACGGCGCGGTGCATGCGTTCGACATGGAGCCGTTCGCCAAAGAATGTCTGCTGCGCGGCATGGATGAAATCGACTACACCCTGTCGCACCAAGATCGCATCGATGCGTTCGAGCGCAACCGCGCGGATCCCTGTTAAGCGCTTTTCCCGATAACAAAAGGAGATGTTCAGATGAAGATTGCAGTCATGCCAGGCGATGGTATCGGTCCGGAAGTACTGGCCCAGGCTCTCAAGGTACTGCGGGTCGTGGCGCCCCAGGCTGAGACCCAGGAGGCGGCCATCGGCGAGGCCGGCCTGCAGGCGCACGGCGTGCCGCTGCCCGAACCGACACTGGAGTTGGCGCGCAAGGCCGACGCGATCCTGTTTGGCGCGGTCGGCGTGGCCGACGAAGCCGGGATCCCGCGCGACCGCCGTCCAGGGACCGGCCTGCTGCAGTTGCGCCAGGCGCTGACGCTTTACGCCAACTTCCGTCCGGCCTATATGTTCCCGGAACTGATCGGCGCGTCGACCCTGCGGCCGGAAGTGGTCGACGGGCTGGATCTCGTCATCGTGCGCGAGCTGAACGGCGACGCCTATTTTGGCGAGCCGCGGGGGTTCGAGATCAATCCGGCAGGCGAGCGCGTGGGCTTTAACACAATGCGTTACGCGGAGTCCGAAGTCGAGCGCGTCGCGCACGCTGCATTCCGGGCCGCACGTCGCCGTCACCGCAAACTGTGCTCCGTGGACAAAGCCAACGTGCTGGAAGCGAGCCAGGTGTGGCGCGAGGTGGTCACGCGCGTCGGCCGCGATTATCCGGACGTTGAACTGAGCCATCTTTTCGTGGACGCTGCCGCGATGATGCTGATGCGCCGGCCGAGACAGTTCGACGTGATTGTCACCGGCAACCTATTTGGCGACATTCTCTCGGATGCGGCGGCCATGCTGACCGGGTCGATCGGCATGTTGCCTTCTGCCTCGCTCGGCTCCGGCCGCAAGGGCCTGTACGAGCCGGTGCACGGTTCGGCTCCGGACATCGCCGGCAAGGACATGGCCAATCCACTCGCCGCCATCCTGTCACTTGCGATGATGCTGCGCGACAGCTTCGAAATGGAAGACGCCGCGAGCCGCGTTGAACGGGCCGTGCGTGCGGTCCTGGCCGCGGGCTACCGAACCGCCGACATCCATCAGGAAGGCACGCGCAGCATCGGCACGCGTGACATGGGCGATGCAGTGGTCGAGATGCTACGCAAGCAGCCAGCCTAGCGCGGGCCGCGTCGCGCCGACTGCGCCCGGCATCGCAGCAGTGACGGGTAGGAGGACTCCGATTCCGGTTCCGAAGTTTGCCGCACCAGAAAATCCCACAAAGGGAGGAGACAATCATGAAGCTGAAACTCGCCATTCCGCTGTGCGCAGCGTTCGCGCTTGCCTGCGGTTCCGTCACGGCCGTGGCCAAGGATGTCCCTGAGAAGCCCGAGTTGCACATAGCCGCGGCCTCGGTGGGCATGACTTATCTGCCCATGCTCGTCGCGAGGCAGCGTGGCTACTTCAAGGACGAAGGGCTCGACGTCACGATCGCCGCTTTCTCAGGCGGTTCCAAGACATTAGAGGCCTTGCTGGGCGGCAGCTCCGACATGGTTGCGGGTGCCTATTCGAACACCATCACGATGGCAGCCAAGGGACAGCATCTGGTCGTGGTGGCGGCGCAGGTCATCTGTCCGGGATGGATTTTCGGCGTGTCGCAGAAGCGCGAGGGCCAAGTCAAGTCGGCCAGAGATCTCAAAGGCATGCGGATCGGCGTGAGCGCGCCGGGTTCGAGCACGCACATGGCGGTCAACTACATTCTTCACAAGGCAGGGTTGCAGCCTTCGGACGTGTCGATTATCGGCGTGGGGCAGGCGGCCGGAGCGGTTGCGGCTGTGCGGGCGGGTCAGATCGATGCATTGATCGTCAACGACCCGAGCGCCACGGTCCTCACAAAGGACGGCAGCCTGAAGCCGCTGGAAAACATGCGCACGGCCGACGGTAACGTCAAGGTGTTCGGCTCGGATTATCCCGAGTCAAGCCTGTTCGCGACGCAGGACTTCGTGAACAGGAATCCAAAGACCGTGCAGGCCGTAGCCAATGCGATTGTGCGTGCGGAGAAGTGGATCGCGAAAGCGACCCCGCAACAGGTCGCGGACAATGTGCCCCCCGAGTTTCTGACGGACAACAAGGCGCTCTACGCCGAGGCGTTCACGAACAGCCGCCGGTGTATCGCGCAGAATGGAGAGATCACCCCCAAGGGCGCACAAACCGTGCGTGATGTGCTGGCAGCTTTCGACCCGACAGTGGCTTCGGCCCACATCGACCTCTCCTCGACCTACGACAACCGGTTCGTCAGGAAGGCAGCGGAGATCCAGCCATGAGCACCGCCGCGACCTGTAGTGTCCCGCTCGCGAGCAGCGAGACCAGAGTGCGCGAAGCGCTTTGCTTCGACAACGTGACGTGCACGTTTGCCGGCAACGGCAAGAACGCACAGACCTACACCGCCATTTCAGGCGGCAACCTGACCATTCGCGATGGAGAGTTCGTCTCTATCGTCGGACCGACGGGTTGCGGCAAATCCACGCTGCTTAACGTGGCCGCGGGACTGACACGGCCCTCGTCGGGGACGCTTAGCGTGTTCGGCGAGAAGCTCGCCAACGGCCTGAACCGGCAGGCCGCCTATCTGTTCCAAGTCGATGCGCTAATGCCATGGAAAACGGCCGAGGAAAACATCGCGATGGGCTTGATTTTCCACGGCACGCCGCGGGAAGAGGCGCTGGCTGTCGCGCGCGACTGGCTGGAGCGAGTAGGTTTGCACGGCCATGGCAAGAAATATCCGCACCAGATGTCGGGCGGTATGCGCAAACGTGCGAGTCTCGCACAGGCGCTAGCGCTCAACCCCCGCATCATCCTGATGGACGAGCCGTTCAGTGCGCTGGACATTCAGACCCGGCATCTGATGGAGAACGAACTGCTTCAGTTGTGGTCGTTCGACCGTAAGTCCGTGATGTTCGTGACTCACGATCTCGAAGAGGCCATTTCGCTGTCGGACCGTGTGATCGTCTTGTCCGCCGGGCCCGCGACGCGGCCTATCGCTGAGTTCGACATCGATCTCGAACGTCCGCGCGAGATGTCGGAAATCCGTATGACGCAGCGTTTCCTGCAACTGCACTCCCAGATCTGGGACGTGCTTCGAGGGGAGGTTCTGAAAAGCTATGCGCACAATCGAATTTAAACCGACCAACCGGTTCACGGTGTTGCTGACCCGGCTCGCGATTCTGTTCGGCGTTCTGTTTCTGTGGTGGCTCGGTACCAGTCAGAAATGGCTGTCGCCTTTCTTCTTCGGCGATCCGTTAGGCGTCGCCCGCCGTGTCGTCGAATGGTTCGTGACGGGCTCGGTGTTTCGCCATCTGTACACCACGCTGCTCGAAACGATGCTGGCGTTCGCGATCGGCACCGTGTCCGGGCTGGCATGCGGCCTGTGGCTCGCGCTCAACCCGTTCCTTGCAGTTGTGTTCGATCCGTTCATCAAGGCCATGAATTCGATGCCGCGACTAATCTTTGCGCCGATCTTCGCGCTCTGGTTCGGCCTCGGCATCTGGTCCAAGGTGGCGCTCGGTGTGACGCTGGTTTTCTTCGTCGTGTTCTTCAACGTCTTCCAGGGCGTTCGCGAGGTGAGCCCAACCGTGTTGTCCAACAGCCGCATGCTGGGTGCGAGCTCGCGTCAGCTTATGCGGCACGTCTACCTGCCTTCCGCGACGAGTTGGGTATTTTCAAGTCTGCATAACGCGATCGGCATCGCCTTCGTAGGCAGCGTGGTGGGAGAGTACCTGGGCTCGGAGAAGGGAGTGGGTTATCTGATCCTGCTGGCCGAAGGCGTGTTCGACATCAACTCGGTTATCGCCGGCATTCTGGTGCTGACCGTGTTTGCCCTCGTTCTCGATACCGCGGTGTCGATGATCGAAGACCATCTGCTGCGCTGGCGGCCCGTTGCGGGGCAGACGGTCGCGGCGGGCGCCTAGGCGCGTTTCGCAACCGAACAGTTTTCCGAGGACATCATCTTGCAGACTAATGCGATCAACATGAAGGACCGCGTCGCCGTGGTAACGGGCGGAGCACAAGGTATTGGCCTCGAGGTCGGCCGCCGGCTGCTCGCCTCCGGCGCGCGGCTCGTGATCTGGGACATCAATTCTTCCGGCATGGAGCAGGCTCGTGCCGGCCTCGGCGAGCACGACGTTCACTTCGAGCAGACCGACATCGCCGACTACGCGAGCGTGCAGGCCGCCGTCGCAGGAACGCTGAAAGCGGCCGGACGCATCGACGTCCTGATCAATAACGCTGCCGTCGTCGGCCCCAATGCTGCCCTCATCGACTATCCGCTGGACGCCTGGAAGCAGGTGATCGACATCGACGTGAACGGCACCTTTCATTGCTGTCGTGCGGTCGCGCCGGGCATGATCGCCCAGAACTACGGCCGCATCGTCAACCTTGCGTCGGTGGCGGGCAAGGAGGGCAATCCGAATGCAGCGGCCTACAGTTCGGCCAAGGCTGCCGTCATCGCCATGACCAAGTCGCTCGGTAAGGAACTGGCGAGCTACGACATCGCGGTCAACTGCGTCACGCCGGCCGTAGCGCGTACGCCCGGCGCGATGGAACAGTCGCCCGAGCATATCCGCTACATGCTCGGCAAGATCCCGCGCGGCCGTTTTCTCGAACTCGGCGAAGCGGCAGCGATGATCGCCTGGCTCGCGAGCGAGGAGAATTCGTTCACCACCGGCGCGGTGTTCGACCTGTCCGGCGGACGCGCCACCTATTGAAGCGAGCACACCTATGAAGCTGTTACGCTACGGCGCACCCGGCAAGGAAAAGCCCGGCGTGCTCGATGCCGACGGAAATCTGCGGGACCTCTCGGGCCATGTGCCCGACATTGCCGGCGACGCTCTGCTGCCCGATAGCCTTGCTCGTCTGAAGGCGCTCGATTTTGCGTCGTTGCCGCGGGTGGAAGGCAATGTCCGCCTCGGACCATGCGTCGGCGGCACGGGCAAGTTCATCTGCATTGGTCTCAATTACTCCGACCATGCCGCGGAGACCGGCGCGACTGTGCCGCCGGAACCCATCATCTTCATGAAAGCGACGAGCGCGATCGTCGGCCCCGATGACACAATCGAGATTCCGCGCGATGCTTTGAAAACGGATTGGGAGGTCGAGCTGGGCGTAATCATCGGCAAGACCGCAAAATATGTGAGCGAGCGCGATGCAATGGACCACGTCGCCGGCTACTGCGTCATCAACGACGTGTCCGAGCGCGCATTCCAGGCCGAACGCGAGGGCCAGTGGACCAAAGGCAAATCGGCCGATACGTTTGGTCCGACCGGCCCGTGGCTCGTGAGCGCAGATGAGATACCCGACCCTCAGGCGTTGCGGCTCTGGCTCGAGGTGAACGGGCATCGTCACCAGAACGGGAGCACCGCCACGATGGTGTATGGCGTGCGCTATCTGGTGGCCTACCTGTCGCGGTTCATGTCGCTGCAACCGGGCGACATTATTTCCACAGGCACGCCGCCGGGCGTCGGACTGGGACAGAAGCCGCCCGTCTATCTGAAGCCAGGCGACGTGGTCACGCTCGGCATCGAAGGCCTCGGCAAGCAGCGCCAGGACGTCGTGCAGGGCTGACGTTCTGAAATGCAGCGGGCTGCAGTCGCAAAATAAGGACAGGAGACATATCATCGTGAGAACGCTCAGGCGTCTGATGTTGCCGCTACTGGCCACGTGCGCGGCCTTCGTGGGTGCGCAGCCGTTGGCTGCCGTTGCCGGGCCGGTGCCCGAGAAAAGCAGTATTGACCTGGCGGCGGCGGGCGTGGGTTTTCCCTATCTGCCATTTGTGATTGCGCAAAGTCGCGGATATTTCAAACAGGCCGGACTCGATGTCGAGATCGGTGTGTTCAGCGGCGGAGCGAAAGCGTTGCAGGCGATGCTGGGTGGCAGCGCCGACATCGTGGCAGGTGCTTATTCCAACACCATCACGATGGCGGCGAAGGGACAGCACCTGGTATCGTTCGTCACCCTGGCATCGTGCCCCGGCTGGGTGTTTGGCGCGACGCGGGCGGGCCACGGCAAGGTCAGAACGTATGCAGACCTCAAGGGCATGCGTATCGGCGTGAGCTCGCCCGGTTCCAGCTTTCATATGGGCGTGAATTATCTGTTGAGCAGGTCTGGGCTGAAGCCGGGCGACGTGTCGATCATTGGCGTAGGCTCGTCTGCCGGCGCGATTGCTGCTGCGCGCAGCGGCCAGATCGACGCGTTGATGAGTAACGACCCGGTCGCAACCGTGCTACAGGACAGTGGTGACCTGTTCACGCTGGCCGTCATGCGCGATCCGGCCGGTACGCGCGCCACGCTCGGCGGCGACTATCCAGAAGCATCTATCTATACGACGAGGGACTTCGCAACCCGATACCCCAATACCGTGCAGGCGGTGACGAATGCAATTCTCGCGGCCGAGCGCTGGATGGCGCACGCCACGCCCGAGCAGGTTGCTGCGGCCGTGCCGCCGCAATACGCGCTGGCCGACAAGGATGTGTTCGCGCGAGCCTACGCGAACATGCAGCGCTGTATCTCGCGTGATGGCCTGATGACGGACGCCGCCGCTCACACGGTGCACGATGTGCTGGCGGCGTTCGATCCTGAGATCGGCAAAGCATCGATCGACCTCAAGGCCACTTACGACAATCGCTTCGTCGAAAATGCCGACAAGCACTGAATCGAAAAAAAGGAGGCCGACGATGGAGAGCGGCATTCGCATCCTGGCCGAGGGCCTGAAATTCCCGGAAGGGCCGGTGGCGATGCCCGATGGCTCGATCGTGCTGGTGGAAATCGAGCGCGAGACCATCAGCCGCGTAGCAGCCGACGGAACGGTCGATGTGCTGGCGCAAGTGGGCGGGGGCCCCAACGGGTTGGCGTTAGGGCCGGACGGGGCATTCTATGTCTGCAACAACGGCGGCTTTCTGTTCCGTACCGTCGCCGGGCTGAACCGTACGAGACCAGGCATACACCCCGCCTATACCAGCGGTCGGATCGAGCGCTTCGACCCGAAGACAGGCACGCTCGCAACACTGTACGACCGTTGTGGCGACTTTGCGCTGACGGGTCCGAACGATATCGTGTTCGACCATGACGGTGGCTTTTATTTCACCGACTTCGGCAAGAACAGGCTGCGCGACCGCGATCACGCAGGCCTCTACTACGGCCGGGCAGACGGATCGATGATCGTGGAAGTGGCCTATCCGCTCACCACCGCGAACGGGGTCGGACTGTCGGCGGACGACAGCGTGGTCTATGTGGCCGAAACCGAGACGGCGCGCCTGTGGGCGTTCGACCTTGATGCACCGGGCCGGGCGCGCAAGCACCCTTATCCGTCGCCGCACGGCGGGCGTCTTGTATGCGGCTTGCCGGGCTACCAGCGCTTTGACAGCCTGGCAGTGGATGCGCAAGGCAATATCTGTGTGGCCACGCTGGTCACCGGCTGCATCACCGTCGTTGCGCCGACTGGCGAGGTGCTGCGGCAGGTCATGGTGCCGGATGGCATGGTGACCAATATCTGTTTCGGCGGCGCCGACATGAAGACGGCCTACGTGACGCTGTCGGGTACAGGGCGCCTCGGCTCACTGCCCTGGCCGCAGGCCGGTTTGAAACTCGCCTATTCGTGACGATCGGGCGCCGGCTGTGCGTTCTGGCTTTCGAGCAGGTGTTTCAGAAAAAGCTGGACCGGCGCGGGAAGCGTCTCGGCTTCGCGTACGCAGATCTTCCAATGCCGCTCGGCCCACGGTTCGTCCAGTCGCACGGCCACTAACGGCCCCGAACTGACGTAACGCTCTGCATGATGCTCAGGGACCAACCCGATGCCGAGGCGTGCTTCCACCATGCTGCGCACCGGCTCGAAGCCGTTGACGCGGATTGACAGCTTGAGCGGGTGGTCCAGGTCGGCTGCCGCGCGTAGTACCAGTGAATTCAGATAGCTGCCCGGTTGAGGGCCCACTAGCGGATACCTGGCCACGTCGCGGAATGTGATCCGGTCGGCATGGCTCAGCGGATGATCAGGCGGCATGATGACGACCAGCCGGTCGCTGCGGTACGGATAGACCTGTAAGCCCGTGGTCACGGTCGTGCCGCCGAAGACGCCGATATCCGCGGCATTTTCGGCCACGGCTCGTACTACCGCGGGGCTCAGGCTCTCCTGCAGATCAATGCGCAGGCCCGGATGCAGCGCAAGGAAGTCGCGGATGTCGTTAGCAATGTACTGGACGATGGTCGACAGGCTGGCGTTCAGTCTGATCTGACCGCGCACCCCTTCGGCATGATCGAGCAACTCGCTTTCCATCTGATCGATGTCGCGCAGGACCACGCGCGCGTGCTGCAACAAGGCCGCGGCTGCGGCTGTCAACTCAAGCCCTTTGTTGCTGCGCACGAAGAGGGCGGTTTTGAGAGCGTCCTCGAGATGAGACATTCGCTTGCTTAGAGCAGAGGGCGCAATGTTTTCGGCTTCTGCCGCGCGGGCAATGCTGCCGTGCTCGCAGACAGCGACGAACAGTTTCAGCGATTGCAAATCCAGACGCATCGAGTCTCCGGGGGCGGTCTTTCGCCGCAGTGCTTGGCTTGCAACTGAGCGACAGTATGCACGGGCGGCGTGCCTGTGCCAAGTTCAGGCAGGGCTTTGCAATCGATTCGATCTGCAAAAGACGTGCTCGACAGCGGCGCTTCGGCGCGGCATCCCGCCTGTTACGCCAGGACTTTTCGATTGCGGAAGTTCCCGTCGTGCCCTGTCGTGTTCGTGCCCAATGCGTGGATTTTCAGTTCGTATCGTCCGGCCACGCGTTACGTCCGCTGCGGACTTCATCGGCGTTGCCACTGCGGCATACGTTGAAGTTATCGCCATCGAGCGTCGCAGATTTGCGGTGGCGCCCGATGTACCTGCCCGACGCGGTGGCTCGCTTTCCAATCGCTACGCTCGCTTACGCAGGGATCTCAACCCGCGTGCGGTCGCACCATTGACTGGCTGCGCCAGTAGTCGAACAGCGTTTCGGGACTGTTCACGCCGCCGCCCATGCCGCTTCTATTGATGCCGCCGTAAGGCACCCCGTGCGGAAATACGTTGTGCGCGTTGATCCAGCTATTGCCGGCCACCATCGCTTCCGCAACCCGCGTCGCGCGTTGCAGGTCTGCGCTCCATACACTGTTGGCAAGGCCGTACTCCGTGGCGTTAACGAGTTCGACCGCATGCGCCTCATCGCGAAACGTTGTGAGAAACGCCACCGGTCCGAAGATTTCCTCCCGGGATGCGACGTTCGCGGGGTCGCCCGCGAGCAGCGCCGGCTTCACATAGAAACCGTCGAAACCCGGCACGTCGGCCGGTCCGCCCGCGAGCAGCGCCCGCGCGCCTTCTGCCTGACCACGCGCGAGATAACCGAGCACCCGGGCGCGCTGCCGCGCATTGACGACGGGTCCCATCTGCGACGCTTCATTCATCTGATATCCGACGCGCACTTCGGCGAGGCGCTTCGCACAAGCGTCGGCAAAGCGGTCATGGATGCGTTCGTGCACGAGCCAGCGCGTCGCATCACAACACACCTGGCCTGCGTGAGTGGTAATCGCGATAGCGAGCTCCTCAGCAGTTGCGTCGATGTCGACATCGTCGAACACCACGGCCGCGCCCTTGCCGCCGAGCTCGAGCTTACACGGGGTGAGGTTTGCGCCGCATGCGGCGCCGACGAGCCGTCCGACCTCCGGCGACCCAGTGAACGAAAAGCGCTTCAGGCGCGGATGTGCGGCGAGCGCGGCGCCTGCCGTCTGGCCGTGCCCGGTGACCACGTTGATGACGCCGTCGGGGAAGCCGATTTCGCGTGCGAGTCGGGCAAGGTAAATCGCCGACAGGGGCGTGTCCTCGGCGGGCTTGATGACGACGGTATTGCCCGCCGCGAGCGCGGGCGGCACGCCCCAGCCGATCAGCAGGATCGGAAAGTTCCACGGGAAGATGAAGCCGCACGGGCCCCACGGCTCGCGCGTGGTCCATGCGTCGTACCCGGAGACTGCTAGCGTCGTACGGCGCGTGGCGTGCAGTGCCATGTCCGTGAAATAGCGCAGTGTGTCGATGCACACCTGCACGTCCTGCTCGGCGGCCCGCACCAGTTTGCCGGCGTCGAGCGCCTCTATCTGCGCGAGGATTGGCTTGCGCGCTTCCAGCGCATCCGCGAGCCGATGCAGATGAACAGCGCGCTCGTTCGCAGCGAGCGCGGACCACGTGGGAAACGCGGCTGCCGCGGCGCTCACCGCGTCGTCGATATCCGGGCCGCCGAGCGCGCTGACCTGTGCGAGGTGGCGCGCACTGCCTGGATCGAACGTATCGAAAGTGGTGCGGTCACGTGCGAGCGCATCGCGCCCGCCGATGACAGAGGCGATCGGCGCGCCCGAAAGAAATTCGGCAACTTCGGGTAGCAGCGGAAAAGAGCTTGCAGTGTTCATTTGAGTCCCTGCATTAGATAAGAGAACAGCGGTACACGCGCCGCCAGCAGACGGGCGCGCGCAAGGAGAAAGAACGGCGCGTGGGCGCAGCGCTGGCCGCGCACTGGCGCGCGCTCAGAGGAACGTCAAAGACACCGCTCCAAAACTTGTGAACGATCCGGTGACGCTCGCGCCGCTGTCAATGCGCTGAAGACCGGTATACGTGCCGGTCGTTACGAACCGCCCAGCCGGCACACCCGCATCGCGACGGAAGGCATTGACGAGGGCGATGGCCGGCAGGAGCGGGTCGCCACTCGCATGGCCGCCGGTGCGCTCAACCCTCACGTCATCGCCGACGGATAAGCGCGCTTCGAGCGTCGCCAGATCGAATGTGCGCCAGTCCGCGCGCGCATCCCCGGCGACGAACGCGCCGTTCGACACGCAGTCGGCCGCACGATGCAGCCACGGGGCGTCCGCATAACTAGTGAAGCGCGAATCGACGATCTCGAACGCGACGAACGCACTCACCGCATCGGCGACCTCGTCGTAGGTGTAGTCGAGCGCGCGCGGCGGCAACGCGCGCTCAAAGCGGAACGCGATCTCCAGCTCCACCGCGCGCATGGGCACGAGCGCGCCGTCGATCGACGCAGGGCTCGCGAACACGCGCGAACCCAGAATCGCGCCGCGCACGAATTCGCCAGCAGGCGAAGTCGTCACCTTCCAGCCGGCAACCTGTTCGCCGAGCAGCGAGACGGTCGCGTCCTGAATCGCGTGGACGTCAGCGGCGCTTTGCGGCGCCGCACGCGCATCGAGTTCCGCAATCGGTAAGCGAGTGACGCGCGCCTCGACGAGCTGCCGCGCCGCATGCGCGATGGTTTCGGGTTTCATCGTCCAGGCTCCGTACGTTACACGAGTGTGCGGATCGGCTTGCCGTCGAGAAAGGCGAGCGTGTTTTCCACTTGCTGCCGATAGAACACTTCGTACACGTCGCGCGTGCTGTACCCTAGATGCGGCGTGAGCACCGCGTGACGTGCGGCGACGAGCGGGTGCGTGCGCGGCAGCGGTTCCTGATCGAATACGTCGAGCGCGGCGACAATGTGGCCCTCGCGCACCGCATCGATTAGTGCTGCTTCGTCGACGAGCCGCGCGCGCGACGTGTTGACGAGCGTCGCGCCGTCTTTCATCCGCGCAATATCATTGCGGCCGACTACGCCGGCGCTGCGCTCTGAGAGCACGAGGTGAACGCTGACGACATCGGCGGTAGAGAAGAGTGTCTCCTTGGTGGCGTATTCGACGCCCGCATCGGCGGCGCGCGCGGTCGTCAGGTTCGGGCTCCACGCGATGACACGCATGCCCAGCGCCCGGCCGTAGCCGGCCACGCGCGCGCCGATCTTTCCGAAGCCGACGAGTCCGAGTGTCTTGCCCGCGAGCGCGACGCCGGGCCGCGTGCCGCGCTGAAACCTGCCCTCGCGCACCGCACCGGAAGCCGCCTGCAAATCCCGTACAGCCGACAGCATCAGCGCGAGCGTGAGGTCGGCGGTCGATTCGACGCCTGGCCCGCCTTCGGTCAGGCACACGGTGATGGCGCGCGACTGCATGAACGCCATGTCGACGAGCGCCGCGCGCATGCCGGACAGGTTGAACATGCGCAGCTTCGGCAGCCGTTCGATCAGCGACGCCGGAAATGCAGTGCGCTCGCGCATCGCAAGAATCACGTCGAACGGCGCGAGCCGGTCGGCCGCTTCATCTTCGCTTGCGAAGGGTTCGCCAAAAAATGCCAGCGACGCGCGCGCTTCAAGTTGGGTCCAGTCCGCGCAGCTACGCGCGGCATCCTGCCAGTCGTCGAGAATCGCGACGCGGCAGCGGGTGTTATCGGTATCTGAGGCGTTCATTGGATGATTCCTGATAGAGCGATGCACTCATTGGACATGAAGCCGGCGCATGAACATCGCCATGATGTCCTCCCAGACGGCTTCGGCGGCGTGCGGGTGGTAGTCGTTGCGCGCGGCAAAGCAGAAGCCGTGATGCGTGCCCGGCACCACGTCGACGCGCGCCGCCACATTGGCTTTTTCCATCGCATCGCGAAACGTGCGCACGACATTAGCGGGTACGGCCGGATCGATCTCGGCGAACGCGGCGTAAACCTCGCCCTGAATGTTGTCCGCGAGAAGATGCGGCGAATCGGGTTTGTCGGTCACCATGTTCACCCCGTAAAGCGCCGCGACCGCCGCCATGCGCGGCAGGCGCGCGGCGGCATTGACGACAAACGGCCCGCTCATGCAATGGCCGATTGCACCGACAGGGCCGGGCGCCGCCTGCTCCTGCGCATCCAGAAAGCCCAGCATGCCGTACGTGTCGTCCAGCACATCGGCGTTCGACAGGCTTGCCATCGCGTCGCGTATCAGTACCGACATCGTCTCGTTGCGGCGCGGTACGTCGAAGCGCAGGGTGCCGAGCCGGTAGTACAGATCCGGCAGCACACAGTAATAGCCGGCACGCGCAATGCGGCGCGCCATGTTGCGCAGCTCCTCGCGAATGCCCGGCGCATCCATGAACAGGATCACCGGTGCATACATGCCCGGCTCGGACGGACAGACGGCGAATGCAGGCTGCGTCCCGTACTTCGTCGGAATTGCGACTTCTTTTTCGATCATATCCACTCCCTGGCTATCACGCCGGCGCTGTCTGGCCGAGCAACTGGTGCATACCGGCCATCAGCACCTCGTTGATCCATGCATATTTCATGAAGCTCTCTCTCGTCCGCTTGCCGACCGCCGCGATGCGCCGGTCCGCGTCGGCGACGGCCGCCTTCACTTGCGCGTGATCCGACTGCCCTGGATAGCCCAGATCCTGCGCGAGATCGAGCAGCCCGAAGCTCAGATAGTCGACGCCCGCGAGCGCCGCGAGTTCGCCCGCAATCTCGATGCCCTTCGCGCTTTCGATCATCAGACACACCGATGCGCTTTCGTTGCACTGCTGCATATACGCAGTGCGATTCGCGATACGCTGGCCGTATTCGGGCCGGCCCGCGCCGAAAGAGCGTGCGCCGAGCGGCGCGAAATAGGTTGCGCTGATCACGCGCTGCGCTTGCTCGACGGTCTCGATGTGCGGTGCCACGATGCCGCGCACGCCGCGATCGAGGAATCGTGTGATGGTCGCGACGGAAATGTCGGGCACCCGCGCGATTGGCGTCATACCGTGACGCTCGGCGGCGATGCAGGCTGCCTCCACATCGCGCCAGTCAAACGCGCCGTGCTCGCCATCGATGTAGATAAACTGGAGATCGGCCGCGCTCACGACTTCGATGACGGCGGGCGCAGCAAAGGTCAGATGGATGCCGCGAATCGGTTGCCCGGTTGCGGCTGCGTGCTTTACATAGTTCATTTTTCAGGAATCCGTTGTTAGGAAAGAGCTCTCAGACCGACGTGGTGCGCGCGATTTTTACGAGGTGCGGTGGGAACTGGTCGGGCATCTTGTCGACGAGAGGCAGACAGACCTTGCGAAACGACTCGACGTCCACGCTGAGGTTCACCTGCATGCCATGCCTGGCGAGGAACTGATATGCGTCGACCTCTTCCTTCTGCGTGTGGGTGCGCAGTGCGTTATCGGCATCGCCCGCGGCAGCCATGAAGATCTGCTTTTCGGTGACGGAAAGTCCATCGAAATACTTCGTGCTGGTCACCGAATAGCCCGTGGTCAGGACATGATCGCTCTTCGCGACGTACTTTTGTACTTCGTAGTACTTGTTTGACTTGACCACTGTCGGCGGCGTTTCCTGGCCGTCGGCAACGCCTTGGCGCAACGCGAGATACAGTTCGCTCAGATCGACTGCCGCAGTGGTAGCGCCCATCGCCTGCACCATCGCGATGTAGGCCTTGGAAATCGGCACGCGCATCTTCAAGCCCTGCATGTCGTTGACCGACCTGATCTGCCGCTTGCTGTTCGTGATGCAGCGAAAACCCAGATCCGTCCACCCGATAAGCCCGAAGCCCTTTTCGCGGCACCTGGCTCGCAAATCATCGCCGAATGCGCCGGCGAACGCGCGGTACGCTTGATCGCGGCTCTTCCACAGATAAGGCGCATCGGTGATCGAGACTTCCGGCACCCAGTTCGTGAGCCCCACGCCGATCACGCCGACTTCCAGCGCGCCGTTACGGACCGCCTGGCCAATGTCGCGCTCCGTGCCCATCTGCGCATTCGGATATATCTGCACAAGCATCGCGCCGTTGCTGCGCTTCTCGAGCGACTCCTTAAACGCGACGGACCATACATGCCAACCGTGCTCGGTCGGCGCCGTATGCGCAACGCGCAGACGCTTGGGTGCGCCCTGCGCGTGCGAAGGCAAGCTCCTGAGCGGCCCGAGGGCGGCACCGAGCGCGGTGCTGGCCGCCGCACGCATGACCACGCGGCGGGCGCGGCCGTGTTCGTCCAGCGCGGCGCCGGCCGGTTCAGAACTATCGGCTGCGTCATGTGTGTCGACGTCGATCAGTTTCATACGCTGTGTCTCCTCCAGGTTGGTGGGGCCGCTCCGTTCGGCGGCGCATTTTTTTATGGGTGGCGCATATCCCGTTTCGTAGAGCTGCGTGACGAGTTCATGACGGTTTACGTCTTGAAACCGAGCGTGTGCGGCAGAAACTCGGTGAGGCCAGGCACGTACACTACTATGACGAGCCCGGCGAAGAGCACCAGCAGATACCAGAGCATCGGCCGGATTGCGCGTTCCACCCGCGCGCCGCAAATCGCGCACGCGACATATAGCGCGATGCCGATTGGCGGCAGGATCACCCCAATACCGAACGCCTCCGCCATCACGATGCCGTAGTGCAGCGGATTGATGCCGAGCTGAATAGCCACCGGCAGCAACAGCGGCGCGATGATGATGATCGTCACGAAGCTTTCGAGCAGCGAGCCGAGCAATACGGTGATGATGACTACGGCCGGCAGGAAGGTCGCCGCGCCGAAGCTCGCGACCATATTCGCGATCGCCGTGGTCACGCCTTCGAGGGTGAGCGCCCACGAGAAGATGGTGGCCGCGCTCACGGTGAAAAAGATCATGCCGTTGAGCAGCGTCGCCTGAGTAAGTGTTTGCCAAAAGCTGCGCGCGCCTATCTTGCGGTTCAGAAGGCCGAGCACGAGCGCGTATAGCACCGCGAAAGTCGACACCTCGGTCGGCGTGCCGAGCCCGCCCGCGATGCCACCGATCAGGATCACGGGCATCAGCAGAGGCAGCGCAGCGTGCCTCGCCGAGGCGCGCACTTCGGCTCGGCTCGCGCGTGGGGTCGGCACCCAGCCGGCGAACGTCGCGCGCGCGCGCACCAGAATCATCAGGCAGATCGCGAGCGTCGCGGCCGGTATCAGACCGGCGACGAACAGTGCGCCGGTCGAGATCGATGTGGCCGAGCCCATCAGAATCAACGCGATAGAAGGCGGCACAGACTCCGACATCGCGGCCGATGAGGCGAGCAGCGCCGCGCGTTCTTCGGCGGCATAGCCATGCTGTTGCAGCTTGCGGTTCATCGGCAGGCCGACCATCGCCATGTCGGCGGCTTTCGAGCCTGAGATGCACGATGAGATGTACACGCCGATGATCATCACCTGGAAGAGGCCGCCCTTCTTGTGCCCGATCAGGCTGCCGACAAATTCGACGATGCGCAGTCCCACATCAGCGCGATCCATGATGAATCCCGCCAGGATGAAGAACGGCAGCGCGAGATAGATGAAGCCGCCCGAGCCGCGCTGAGCGTTGGCGACAGCGGACATCATGTCGGCCGAGCCGATCGCCTGCACGCAGACAATGCCGATCACCGCGAGCACGAAACCCACCGGCACCCCGATCACGATCAGCCCGAGAAAGAGCGCGGTCAGCAGTACATACAGCACGGGCGCATGCAGACCGAGCCACGTCTTGCACGACATGAACAGGAGCACTGGCAGCCACACGAGCGCGAACGAAGCCAGCTTTGCGAAGGTCGGCCGCTTCAGGCTCCCAAGCGCTGCGTGGATAACAAACAGTGCCGATCCGAAGGTGATCGGCAGAGTGCTCCACGCGTAGGGAATGCCGAGCAACACGGTCGATTCATCTGCGTTCGAGATCAGGAGGGGAATCGAGAAGCCGCCGATTAGCAGGGAGACGATGATCACGATCCATTCCGATGCGCCGTCGCAGGTGTCCTGCCAGCGGTTGGGCAGACGGTCAACGAGGAGGCGGATGGACAGGAACTGGCCCCTGCTATAGGCCACAGCGCCGCCGAGAAAAGCCGCGGTCACGAGAAATAAGGGTGACAGCTCGTCGACGCCCATTAGCGCCGACGAATGAAACACGGACCGCGAGAGCGTCGCGACAAAGATAAGCACCACCTGCGCGATCAGCATGAAATTCAGCACCGCGATGACGATGCCGTCCGTCGAGCGAATCCAGGCGGGCATATCAGGGCGCGCGGAGCCCGTAAGCGCCGCGTGCGCGGAAGCGTTCACCGGTTGCATCGCGCACCTCCGCGCCATGTCTCGCGACGGTCGCCGCCTTGCGGCACATGGTTGGGGACCGCGCATGCAGGGTCCGATGCGTTGATGTTAGCCATCTGGTCGTCTCCATATATTTGTCTGAACCTCCCCGGCGTGGACGTGGACTTACCGCCTCGGGCAACTACAGCGCCGGGTTTTCCTGCTTTTGTTGAGGTGATGTTAAGCGCTATGCTTCACAAGGAAAAACTGATTGTTTTGCGACCTATCGATTCAAATCTTCTATCGACGCTCATCGCGGAGGTAACCCTGAAATGCATGTAACGCTGGATCAATTGCGCGCGTTCGAGCGGGTCGTGCGCCTCGGAAGTTTTCACGCGGCTGCGAACGATTTGCATCTTGCGCAGCCCAGTATTTCCGCACGCGTGAAAGAACTCGAATCGGCGCTGGACGTGCAGTTGTTCGTGCGGCAGGGACCGCGGATTCGACTGACCGCCGAGGGGCACGCTCTGATTGAATTGGCGGATAGAACGCTTGGCAGCGCGAGTGAGCTCGTCGAGCGTTTTCGCACGCGCGATCCGCTGAGAGGCTTGTTGCGGCTCGGAATGAATGAAAGTTTTGCGCTAGTTTCGGCGACCGATCTGATCGAGCGCATCGAGCGCCATTATCCGGCGCTGCGAACGTCAATTTTCGTCGGCGACACGAGTGCGGTTAGCCAGATGCTCGCGGGCGAGCAGTTGGACGTGGCCATTGTGTCCGAAGCTCATGTGCCCGGGCATGTAAAACAGGAGATGATCGGCAGAAACCGCTTCGGATGGTTCGCGCATGCGGACTTTCCAGTAACACGAGAGATACTGTCGCCCTCTGACCTCGGCGCCTTGCATTTGCTCATAAGCCCACCGACGGCGCGGCTGCACGAGACGGTTTCAAAATGGTTCGCCGATGCGCGCGTGACTCCGGAGCGCGTAAGCACTTGCAATAGTTTGCCGGTGACGGTGCAGGCGGTGGTCAAAGGGCTGGCAGTGGCCTTGGTGCCGGTGCGCATCATCCAGTCGGAAGTCGACGCGCGCCGCGTACGACAGCTTGTGGTTGCGCCGGAGGTTCCGGCGCACAGCGTGTCCATCTGCTACCAGGCGAGCGAGTTTGGGCCGGGGATCAAGAGATTGGTGGATCTGATTCATGAACTGATCGCGCATCACGAGCTCTTCTGATCAGCGCGGCGGGTAGATCTTCGGCGGCCGCAGCCGGCGCGGTATCCAGACCTGCATCCGTCATCGGGTGCCTGACCGTTCCCCTTGGCCGGCCGGATGCCATGAGATCCCTACAGTCTGTCGCAGGCCAGCGTCGGTAAAATCGGCGCAGCGCTCGCGAATGATCGCCAGAGCCCGCTGGGCCAGACCCTCATCCAGCCATCGGTTACCTTGCCGGCTACGCTTGCGCGAACCCAGTCCGGACACACCGGATTCGCGGCAACGGTTCACCAGACGTTGGACCTGCCGTACGGTCAGGCCCAGACGCTCGGCCGCGCGTCCGGGCTTGAGTCGTATATGAACCGAGAGCCGGTCACGTGCAGGGAAGGGCAGCACCACCCGTACGGATCTAGATGCGACCGTCCGGACACTCGTACACATTGACGTAGCGTCTAATCAGTCTGCGGTTCGCGTCCGTGTCATCGACCAGGTAGACCACCCGGTCGTACTGCAGCGTCAGCGAGCGCGTGACGCGCCGCGCGGTTTACGCCACGTCAGGATGGTGTCGAGGTTCTCATCTGTTCGCAGCGGCCGGTGAGCATTGAAAGCGCCGCGTCTTACCTTGCCAAAGCGCGTGTTGTAGTCGGCGGTGAAGTGAAGCGCATAAGCGTTGGGCCGCTTCCCGCGTGTCGGTCTGGCGTAGCCGTAGTTCCCGTAGTTCTTTTACCAAGCGGTCTTGGAGTGTCAGGTTGGCGCGTTCGACACGCCCTTTGGCCAAGCGTCAAATCCTGGGATCTTACCTTGATATCCAGCCCCGTTCGCGTCGTTCTACCGTGGGGGAGGCTCGGCTTTCGCTGCTAACGCGCATGGGTAATATCGGTACGAGACGGTAAATCGCCCGTTACCGACTGGATTCGCCGGCGACAAGCGCTGCCGACCAGTAGGCATCTTCGATATGCAGATTATGCGGCGCCGCCCTACTGACTACCTGGTTGTTCGTGAGCACCTCACAACAATATTTGTTGCACACCTCGTCGCCATTCGCCAGCAGCAGGATAGGCCCGCCTTCGATTCGCGGCTCCTTTCTCAGGGCCGCGCACACAGTTCCGGTCCCGTCGTGGCGGCCAGCGTCGAGCTGACGAGGATCACCGCCGGCGGACTGTGCAGCGTACGTTCGCAGGTGTCCGGAAACACCCATCCGGGTCAATCCGACGCGATAAACGTATCGGCTTGCCATCTGGTGGAACCGCGTGCCCTTGTTCCGCGCGAATTTTCACAGCTAAACGCCGTTTCCAGCACGAAAAAGACCATCACCGGTTAGTGAATGTCATGCATATACGCGATGCCAACTTCCACCGCGAGCTCAGCGAGCCTTTTGTCCAAGCTCCAGATCGATGCGCCGGGAGTCATCAAAGTTGACGCAAGCAGCGTAAGATCGCTGCTGCCACAGCCTCGACCGTAGAACTGCCTTGCCTCGATGAACTCCATCACCTCGGTCCATGTCGCCTGCCTAGCATGTTGCAACAGCCCGATATCGTGCAGGGTCCGGGCGCGAGGTGCAGGCGGAGTACCACAGGCGAGTTCGACGAGCACGACTGGATGCGTAAGCGCCTGGTCGCCCGTTATCAACTGAATAAGTCTCGTGTTGGCGCGACGGAAATGATCAACCCATACGGACGTGTCAATGAGGACGCTCATTGGGCCGCAGGCTCGGATCGGCGACGGGGGACGTCAGGCATACCGGGAGCGGCGCCACCCAGGGCTGCCAGACGCTTACCAGCCTGAACGCGAACAAACGTCTGCATTGCCACCCGGAACAGGTCTGCCTTATCCATGTCAGGGTCGGCAAGCTCAAGAGCCCGCTCGTACAGGTTGTCGTCGATCGTAACAGTGGTGCGCATTCTTGCCTCCAGCTTGATGCTGTTTCGCATCAATTATAGCATCAAGTCGCCATGCCTTTCGAACCGGCGCTGTGGGAACAGATTTATGCAAACCGTCGGACCTTGAGAGCTGCCAGTTAAGTTGGCTCATACGTTGACATCATTACGGTCCCTGTTTTTTGCGGGTTAGGAGGCTGGTTGTGCGTGAACCCAAACCCGAGTAGGATTAAATCCTACTTTAAGGAGGTTGCCATGCGAACCACGCAGCAGATGAGCATCACGTTGCCCAACGAAATGGCAGAGTTCGTGCGGGAGAAAGTCGCCCGTGGCGACTATGCATCCGACAGCGAGGTGCTGCGCGATGCGCTTCGTGCGCTGCGTGAGCGTGATCGCGCAATCGAGGCGTGGCTGCGCGACGAAGTGGTTCCCGCGGCAAAAGCACTTCGCGAAAATCCTGACCGAGCACTCACGGCTGACGAAGTCCGTGCAGAACTCGCTAAAGCACGCGTAGGCCGCCGATGACGTGGAGTGTTCAGTTCGCTCCTGAGGCGCTGGCTCAGCTCGTCGACCTTGAAAACCGGATAGCTGACGCCGGCGCGCCGGTTGCCGGAGCACGATACGTCGACGCAATCGTTGACTATTGCATGAAGCTTCAATCCTTTCCGGAACGCGGTGTCCCGCGTGACGATCTGATCTTGGGCATGCGCATCACGCACTTTCGCAAGCGCGCGATAATCGCGTATCTCGTGGACAGTGCCACAGTGTCCATCGTTGGCGTGTTTTACGGCGGCCAAGATTACGAGTCAGCGCTGAATCCCGACGACAATTGATGTCGGCACCGCCTCATAGTTGCAGTGTCGGGTGCGAGCGAACGCCACCCGCTCACTGGTTGGCAGAAACCGTTAAGGGCTCTATCAGGTTGTCCCTAGTTTATTTGCCATAACATATCTATCGATTTTGGTATGTAGCCGATATATACATGCGCGCACGACGCCCCACTTGTCGTGTAGTGATCCTCATCATATCGGGACTTGCTAACGCTGCCTTTCGTATTGCGACAGAACCCGTTCGAGCGCGCGATACCGTCGACGCTTACTTCACGCCAGGCGACGATTTTTGCCTTCTGATGTGGCATCGGGAGTAAAGCAGGAAGTTCGCTCCCCATTCACTATCGTTCCGCTCCGTGGGAGCGATCTAGGTTGGCTGGACGCTTTGCGCATTGATGAGCGCATCTTATTGGGGCAGTTACTAGGCAATTGATTTATATCAAATGCGGCACCGCACCAGCCGCCTCAGCATGTGGAGCAACGGAATTCAGTTTAGAAGCTTTCGTGAGCCAACGTCGCTGCTCGTCCGCGCGAAAACGCCCTCGCCACGAGGATTCAGCCTCACATCGGATAGCCCCGCTAAAGGGAAACAGAGTTTCCTCCGCAGCCTTGCTATCAGTTCCCATGCTGCCGATGCCGCGAGAGTTTCAATGCAAGGCTCCAATGCTCGCAGAGATCCCGAGTGCTAGTCCGGTTCAAGCCGAATGGTTCATCACGTCAGCGCGTGGTGAAGCCGCGACCCGACGAACGTCTTTGGCAATCCCGCCCGCGCGATGGATCCGACGAACGGTTCTTCCGGCAGCCATGAAGCCACTTGCTCACGGATGGCGAGCAGGGCATGGATATCAATACCCGTTTTCATTCCCTCCGATTCCAGCAGGAACACCGTGTCCTCCGTGTTGATATTGCCGGTCGCGTTCGGCGCGAACGGACAGCCGTCGAGGCCGCCGAGCGATGAATCGAAGCTGCGCACGTCGGCGTCGAGTGCGACGACGACGTTCGCAAGTCCAAGTCCACGCGTGTCGTGAAGATGGCAGGTGACGGGGAGATCGCCGATCAACGCGAGCACCTGCCGCACTAGCTTGCGCACTTGTCCGGGGTTCGCGTAACCGACGGTGTCGGCGATGGCGATCTCATCGGCGCCGGCCTTCAGCAGGGTTTCGACCAGCTGGAGCACGTGCTGTTCGTCGACACGCCCGGCGACCGTACAGCCGAACGCAGTCGCCACGCCCGCACCGAGCTTGATATCGGGTCGTCCGCTTTCATCGCGTGCCGCGATGATGTTGCTGAAGTCGTCGACGGATTCGGCGGTAATGCGCCGCACGTTCTTGAGGTTGTGCTCGTTGCTCGCCGAGAGAACGTAATGCACTTTCTTTAGACCGGCATTGAACGCACGTTGCGCACCTTTTCAAATTCGGCACCAGCGCCGACGGATGCAGTCCGGCAATGGTCAACGCGCCGCGTGCGACCTCCTCCGAATCGGCGAATTGCGGCACGATCCGGGGCGACCAAATCGCTCCGCGAAATCGAATCGATGTTCGGCACCGAACGGTTCGCTCGCTCGCCGCGCGGCATCGTGGCGAACGAATTCGGCCGCTGCGTGATCCGTCACGCGCGCACCTTGCGCGCAGACGTCGGCGCGTTGCGCGACGAACTGGCCGCGATCACGCTGGCCATCGGCGCGGTGATGGGCTCGGTGCCGGGCTGGCTCACGCCGATGCTCAAGGCGCTGCGCGAAGAGGAACCGGATGTCGCGGTGGAAGTGTGGGAGGACAACAGTGCGCGGCTGCTTTCCATGCTAGACCAGCGCACGCTCGACCTCGTGCTGGGACGGCCCAGCGTGAGCGTTCATCCGGAGGCTTACGACTTCATCCCGCTTGCCGTCGAAGAGATGCGCATTGTCGTCGACGGCGCGCATGCACTCGCCCGCAAGCCGGACGTCAGCCTGCGTGACATCGCGACGAATCCGTGGATCGTGCCGCAGGCGCACCTGCCGCTGCGCTCGCTGCTGGAGCAGGTGTTCGAGGACGAAGTCCTGCCGTTTCCCGCCTACGCGAGCGAAACCTCATCCACGTTCGCCACGCTCGCGCTGCTGCGCTCCAGCGACGGCGTCGTCAGACTGATACCGAAGCTCGTCGCGCAATATTTCGCGGAGGGTGGGCTGATCGGCATCCTGCCGATCACGATTACGCGTACCGGTGCGCCTTATGGCATTGCTACGCGCAAGGGCGCGACACTCACCCGGCCGGTTCAGATGTTCATCGACCTGTGCCGCAGCCGCGCTGAAAACGCGATTCCCTGACGTGCGCGTGATGCGCGGTTGAGCGCGCCAGAGACGAGTACTTTTCCTGTCGTTCACGCCCGACGCCTCGGTCCCGAGGCGTCAGCTCCGGCCTGCTCGCAAGCAGGCCGCACACAGACCGCACGCGTTTTCCCTTTCGTTGCCGCCCCGCCAGTTTGCCTGTCGCCGATCTTCGCGCACATCAGATCAGGGCAAACCCCTAACGCGGCATCGATTGTGTATCTGCATTATATTTATATAAAATATAATTTATGGGTCACGGCGGGATAGCGCCAACCCGGCGGGTTTCCTGAGCCCGCAACACCTCTGCATACGTTCGATTCCTGACGTGACTCGCGTATTCGGGCAGCCAACCTGAGAGGGAGCTTTTCTAAAAAAACCAGCAGTATTCAGGAGATATTCGTGCAGTCCATCGATCCTGTCTCACTTGCGTCACCTGCTTCCACTCCCGGCGAATATGCGCAAGTCTATGGACGCATTGCGCGTCGCCTGTTGCCGTTGCTGTTGATCTGCTATGTCGCGTGTTACCTGGACCGGGTGAACGTCGGATTCGCGAGGCTGCAGATGGCGAGCGACCTGGGCTTTAGCGATACCGTCTATGGTCTTGGCGCGGGGATGTTCTTCATCGGCTATCTCGCGTTCGAAATGCCGAGCAACATGATTCTGTACCGGGTAGGCGCGCGCCTGTGGCTGGCGCGAATCATGATTACATGGGCACTCGTGTCCGCCGCGACGCTATTCGTGCGTGCGCCGAACATGTTCTACGGCATGCGTTTCCTGCTCGGCATTGCAGAGGCCGGCTTTTTTCCGGGCGTGGTGCTGTATCTGACGCAATGGTTTCCTTCGCAACAGCGCGGCAAGATCATCACGCTGTTCATGATCGGGATACCTATTGCCGGTGTGCTCGGCGGTCCGGTATCGGGATGGATCATGGAGCATATGGGCGGCAGGGGAGGCCTCGCGTCATGGCAGTGGCTGTTTCTGCTCGAAGCAGTGCCGTCCGTCGTGCTTGGTTTTGTGCTGTTTTTCTTCTTGCCCGATAACATCTCCAGCGTCAAATGGATGAGCCCGGAAGAAAAGCAGTACGTCAGCTCGCAACTAGCGGACGAGCGCGAGGGCAAGCCCGACGCGTCCTTCACGCAGATGCTGCGCGACCGGCGCGTATGGATATGTGTGGCGATCAATTTCTGCAATGCGATGGGGCAGTACGGCATCGGCTTCTGGTTGCCCACGCTGGTGCAGAAAATGGGCATCCGCGATAACTTCGAGATTGGCTACCTGAGCGCGATTCCTTATGCGGTCGCCGTGGTCGCGATGGTGCTGGTCAGCCGCAGCGGCGATCGCCGGCGAGAGCGTCGCTGGCATGTGGCCGGCCCGGCTCTCGTCGGTACGCTGGGTTTTGTACTGAGTACCTGGCTGGTCGATCAGCCGTCGCTCGCCATCGCCGCGTTGACGCTCGCGACCGCGGGCGTGATGACGACGCTGCCGCTTTTCTGGTGTTTGCCGACCGCGTTCCTGAAAGACGCATCGGGAGCCGCCGGTATCGGCTTGATCAATTCCGTAGGAGGCCTGGCGGGATTCGTGAGTCCGTTCCTGACAGGACGCCTCAACGACGTGACGCACGACGCGCGTTATGGGGTGTGGGTGCTGGCCGCATGGCTGGTTCTGAGCGCCTTCCTGATTCTGTCGATTCCGGCGAAGCTGGTGAACCGATAACGCTTTGCAGCCGTCGCGCCCATGCGCGCCGAGCAGCTTCTCAAGACACTGATGGGTTGCCGGCCACAGCCGGCACTCGTCCGTGCGCCACGGTCCCTGGTGGCCTAACTGCCGCTTGACAAAGATCGGCGAGACATAGAATATAAAAAATAAAAAATATTTTCGTCGCGGCCGATGATATAAATGCAGGCACGTCAGCACGGCTGCCCGCTTCGGTAAACAGGTCGGGGCCACGTTGAAACGGGTGCATGCCGACCTCGGACGGGCCGCTCCAGGTGACGGGCGCGTAGTGAGACCAGACACCAAACGCCGCCTGATCGCCGTCAGGCCGGCACCTCGATCGGGCGGCGACGCTCGCCATGTCTGGATGAACCGCAGTAACAGAAGATTCGGGAGACTGACTTGAACGTGCAGAAGATTGGCAACGTAGCAATCCACAAGGTTGACGAAATCGCGCGGATGCCGCTGGAAGCAAAGTGGCTGTTTCCGTCGATTGACGAACAGCTTGTCGAAGCGCATCGGCACACGCTGGGTCCGTTGCTCGTGGAACCGGGCACCACGAGGCTGTATATGAGTTTTCACAGCTATGTGATCCGTACCCGGCATCACAACATTCTGGTCGATGCCTGTAACGGCAATCACAAGCAGCGGCCCTCGATGCCGGCCTGGAACAACCTCGATACGCCGTATCTGGCCAATCTCGCTGCGATCGGCTTGCGGCCCGAAGACATCGACATCGTGCTGTGCACGCATCTACATGCGGATCATGTCGGCTGGAATACGCGTCTCGTGGACGGCCGCTGGGTGCCGACGTTCCCGAACGCACGCTACCTGATGGCGCGCGTGGAATACGACTACCTGTTGAACCAGAAAAAAACCAATCCGCAAACGCCGGTCAATCGCGGCTCATTCGACGACAGCGTGCTGCCGGTCGTCGAGCACGGCTGCGCCGACATGGTCGAGATGGATCACATCGTCGAGCGGGAGCTGGGAGAGAACATCTGGTTGTCTCCGGCATGCGGCCACACACCGGGCCACGTGTTCGTCAATGTGGGCGAGCATGGTCACGAACGCGCGGTGTTTACCGGCGACGTGATTCATCACCCGATCCAGTTCATCGATACGAGTGTCGCCAACCTCGCGGACTTCAACCCGCTGCAGGCGCAGGACACGCGGCTGGGCTTGATGCGCCGTTACGCGGATACCGACACGCTCGTCATGACCGGGCACTTCCCTTCGCCGACCGCCGGGCGCATCGTGAGTCACGGCGACCAGTTCCGCTTCGCGTTCAAGGAAGACTGAACGCCGCGCGTCGATAAACCCGCGTCATCGGGCAGGGGGATTGCCTTGCCCGGTCGGAAGGGCTCGAAATAATCGCATCCCGGGCGAGTGAATAGCTGCCCGAACAATTCCAACTGGAGACATGTATGAGGAAGAGGAAGTTTGGGACGATCGCGACGCGCGCGCTGTGCGCGGGCGCCATCTGTGCAGTCGCATTGTCGGCCCATGCGCAGGAAGTCATGAAGATCGGCGTGATTGCTTCGCTGTCCGGCGGCGGTACGGCGTGGGGTCTCGGGCTCGAACGCGGCGTGCAGATCGCGGCCGACCAGATCAACGAGCAGGGCGGGCTGAAGCTCGCGGGTAAGACCTACAAGCTGCAAGTGGTGCCGTACGACGACCAGTACAACGCGGCACAGGCGAAGACGGCCGCCGACCGGCTCGTCAATCGCGACGATGTGAAGGTGATCTTCGGCCCGGTCGGCTCACCTGGGGCAATGGGTTCGCTGCCGGTCACGCAGCCGGCGAAGGTCATCCAGTTTGTCGACGGCTATGCGCCCGCGATCCTGAAGAACGAATGGAAGGGCGCGTACGTATTCCGTATCAACAACAGCACGCTTGAATTCTCCGAGCCGATTGTCGACTGGCTGAAGAAGACTTATCCGAATGCGAAGAAGGTCGGCATGATCGCGCCGAACGACGCGACGGGGCAAGCCGGCGTGCCGATCCTTGCGACGGCCTACAAGAACAAGGGCTTCGACGTATGGACCGAGCACTATGAGCGCGGCACCAAGGAGTTCACGCCGCTGGTGCTGCGCATGATGGCGCAGAACGTCGACGTCTTCGATCTCAACGCGAACGCGCCGGGCGAAGCCGGGCTCCTCGTCAAGCAGGCTCGCCAGGTGGGCTACAAAGGGCTGATCGTGCAGTCGGGCGGAGCCGGTATCGACGAACTGATCGCCATCGCCGGGCCGCTCGCCAACAACATGATGAAGTACGACGTCATCGACGAATCCTTGCCGCGCGTGCAGCCGTTCGTGGCGCTGTATCACAAGAAGTATAACGGGGTGATGAACGGTCTCGCGCCGGTCTACTACAACGCCGCGAACATCTATTTCGAGGCGATGCGCCGCGCCGATTCCACCGATAGCACGAAGATTCGCGACCAGATCGAAAAGCTGGGCGGAAATTATGACGCGCCGATCTTCGGCAAGGTCGTGTGGACCGGCGAGAAGAACTACGGCGTGAATCATCAGCTTCTGCATACGTTCGTGATCAAGGAAGTGCAGAACGGCAAGGCAACGGTGAAAGCGGTGATCACGCCGTAACGGCATTCGGCGAAAGGCGATTCAGGAGCGCTCATGTTTTCTTTTTCTGTGTTGGCGCAAGTGTTTGTGGACGGAATTGGCCTGAGCGCGATCTATATCCTGATCGCGCTCGGGTTCACATTGCTGTTCGGCATCATGCGTGTGGTGAATTTCGCGCATGGCGCATTTGCGATGCTGGGCGGCTATGCGCTCTATTTCCTTTACGGCAATGCCGGCTTGCCGTACCTGGTCGCGGCGCCGCTCGCCGCGCTGATCGTCGCCACGGCGGCGCTCGTGCTGGAGCGGTTGGTGTACCGGTTCTTTTATCAGAAGATGTTCCAGAGCATGATCGGGCTGCTCGGGCTCGACATGGCGATCATGTATCTCGCGGTCATTGCGTGGAATGCGGAGGAACGTTCGGTGCCGCCCGGCACGGACGCTCTGATGCACGTGGGCACCCTCGTGTTCCCCGAGCAGAAGCTGATCATTGCCGGTATCGCCGCCGTGGCGCTGCTGGCGTTCTTTCTCTTCACGCACTATTCCCGCTACGGCCTCGCGATGCGCGCAGCGTCGCAGGATGTGGACATTGCCGAGGCGCAGGGCGTCAACAGCACGTCGATTTACCGGCTCGCGTTCTTCATCGCCATTTTCATGGCGGCGCTTGCCGGCGGCTTCTATGCGCAGACGTACGCGCTCTCGCCGTTCGCAGGCGAGCCGCAACTGATGATCGCTTTCGTGGTGGTGATCCTGGGCGGCATGGGCAGCATTCCGGGCGTGGCGCTGGGCGGCTTGCTGCTCGGCTTCGCCAATAGTTTCCTCGGGACCTTCTATGGCAGCGCGACCTCGATCTTCGTGTCGTTCGGGGCCGTGATCCTGTTGCTGATCGTGCGGCCGTGGGGGCTGCTAGGAACGAGGGAAGCATGAGCAAACAATCGACTATCGACTCCGGCGCGTTGCATCAAGGCATCGGGCCGCGCAAGCTCGGCGAACGCCCGGCGCGCCGCTGGCTCACGCATCCGGCTGTGCTCGCCGTCGTCGTGCTGGCGTTGATCGCGTTGCCGCTGGTGGCGCCGGACAAGTTCATCCTGTCTGTCGCGGTGACCACCTTCATCACCGCGATCGCCGCCGCATCCTTGCATCTGATCGTGCGGACCGGCCACGTTTCGCTCGGGCATGCGGCGTTCATGGGGATCGGCGCTTACGTTTCGGCGATCGCGACCATGCAGATGAACCTCGCGTTTCCGCTTGCGCTGACGCTCGGCTTCCTCTCGCCCGCCGCGCTTGCGTTTCTGATCGGCCCGGTCGTGCTGCGCCTGACCGGCAAGTACTTCGTGCTGGTGACGTTCCTACTCGGTGAAATTGTCCGCACGGTGTTCGTCAACTGGTCGAGCGTGACGGGCGGTTCGAGCGGCATCTCGGGGGTGCCCGCGCCGAGCTCGCTGTTTGCGCAGCCGGTGCCGTTCTACTACCTCGCGCTGGCGTTCGTCGTGGTGATCCTGGCGTTCATCGGACGGCTGCTGACTTCGGAGATTGGCCGCACGATCGAATCGATCCGCGAAAGCGAACCGCTTGCGCGCTGTTCGGGCGTGCCAGTGCTGAGCACGAAGGTGGCGGTGTTCGTGCTGGGCTGCGGACTGGCGGGTATCGCCGGTGCGCTGCAAGGGCACTTCGTTCACTACATCGATCCGACTTCCTTCTCTGTCGACCAGTCGCTCAATCTGGTGGTCATCAATGTGGTCGGCGGCATGTACACGCTGATCGGGCCGATTGTCGGCACGCTGTTCATCGTCCTGTTGCCGGAATTCCTGCGCGGTTACGTCGAACTGCAGCATGTGTTCTTCGGCATCGTGCTGATTATCGTCATGGCGTTTTTCTCCGGCGGCATCGCGGATATCCGTACGTTGTTCACCAGGCTCTCGCAGGAGCGCGACACGAGAAGGGGAACGCGATGACACATCTGCTCGATATCGAGAAGCTGACCCGCCACTTCGGCGGTCTGGCCGCCGTATCCGATCTGACCTTTCATGTCGACGAAACGGAAATCCTCGGCATCATTGGACCGAACGGCGCGGGCAAGACGACGGCCATCAATCTGCTGAGTGGCGTGATCCGGCCAAGCAGCGGCCACGTACGCATCGCGGGTGAGGACGTAACGGGCCTGCTGCCGCATGTGCTGGCCCGCAAGGGACTCGTGCGCACCTTCCAGTCGACGACGGTGTACGGCGAGCGCACGGTGCGCGAGAACGCAATGCGCGGCGCGTATCTCGGCATGTACCCAGGCGCGGTTGCGGCATTCCTCAATACCGCGCGCGCGCGTCGGCTGCGGGACGAGTCCGTGCGCCGCGTGAACGAGCTGCTGGAATGGCTCAATCTCGCCGATGTCGCCGATCTGAAGGCCGGCAGTCTGCCGTATGGGCATCAGAAGACGCTCGGCATGGTCATTTCGCTCGCGGCGGTACCGCGCATCATCATGCTCGACGAGCCGGTCGCCGGCCTGAGCGCCGAAGAAGCCGATCACGTGCGCGACACCATTCTGAAGATTCGCGAGCGCGGCATCACGGTCGTCGTCATCGATCACAACATGCGTTTCATGAAGGGACTATGCGACCGCGTGATGGTGATGAACCAGGGGCACGAACTCACCACGGGCCTGCCGCTCGAGGTGCTGGCGAATCCGCTGGTGATCGAAGCTTATCTCGGGAGGGGCCATGCCGCAGCTCATCGTATCTGATCTGAACGTGCGTTATGGGCGTGTGATCGGCACGCAGGACGTGTCGTTTGCGGTGGACGAAGGCGAGATCTTCGCGCTGGTCGGCAGCAACGGCGCGGGCAAGAGTAGTGCGATCAAGGCCATCCTGGGCATGGCGCATTACAGCAGCGGCAAGATCACGTTCGAAGGTCAGGACCTGGCGGGGCTGAAGACGAGTGAAATCGTCCGGCGCGGCATCGCGTTGTCGCCGGAGGGGCGCCGTGTCTTTCCGCAATTGACGGTCGAAGAGAACCTGCGCATGGGCGCATTCACGCGTGCGCGCGATGAATCGCGTGAGCGCATGCAACAGATCTACGGCTATTTTCCGCGTTTGAAGGAACGCGCCAAGCAGCACGCGAGCAGCCTGAGCGGCGGTGAACAGCAGATGCTCGCGATTGGCCGGGCGCTGATGTCGCGGCCCAAACTGTTCCTGCTCGACGAGCCGTCGCTCGGGCTGGCGCCGATCATTGTCGAACGCATTGGCGACGTACTCGACGAGATCCGCCGTGAAGAGAAGCTCACGGTGATTCTCGCCGAACAGAACGCGCACTGGGCGATGCACCTTGCATCGAGAGCGACGATCTTCGAGCTGGGCCGCTCGGTGAATACCGGACAGACCGAGGTATTGCTGCAAGACCCTGCTGTGCGCAACGCCTATCTCGGCGTGTGACCCGGCACCCGGCGCGGCGTATCGCCGCGCCTCTTTTGCACACGATGCGACAGGCTGCAACGGCCTCCAAGGAAACGATGAAAAAGATACTGAATCAACCGGGCGACTATGTCGACGAGACGCTCGACGGAATGTGCGCAGCGTATCCCGATGCGTATCGACGCGCGGGAGAAGGCGGTCGCGTGATCGCGCGTGCGGCGCCCGCGTTTGAAGGCAAGGTCGGCGTAGTATCCGGCGGCGGCTCGGGACATCTGCCCTTGTTCACCGGCTACGTGGGCGCGGGCTTGCTCGATGCGTGCGCGATCGGCAACGTGTTCGCCGGACCGGCGATCGGCGATTGTATCGACGCGATGCGCGCGGCCGATCACGGCGCGGGTGTGTTGCGGCTGTACGGGAACTACGGCGGCGACCGGATGAACTTCGACATGGCGGGCGAGCTGACCGAACTCGACGGCATGCGCAGCACCACCGTGCTGGTTGCCGACGACGTCGCGAGCGCGAGCCGCGAAGAGCGCGCGAAGCGGCGCGGCGTGGCGGGTGTGGTCTACGCGTACAAAATCGCGGGCGCGAAAGCCGAACAGCAGGGCGCGTCGCTGGAGGACGTGACGCGCGTGGCGCGCCACGC
>Ga0209759_1000143_pt1 | contig 123727 bp, 109 predicted proteins | sample AraplaCL_Col_mMS_FD_184261 | JGI IMG/M metagenome (GOLD analysis project Ga0209759, IMG submission 184261) | Arabidopsis root microbial communities from the University of North Carolina, USA - plate scrape CL_Col_mMS (SPAdes) (version 2) | ecosystem: Host-associated > Plants > Roots >...
TTGGCTGTATTGCCCCACCGGCAGTACGGCAACCCGTCAAAGCCTGATGACCATAGCGAGTCGGTCCCACCCCTTCCCATCCCGAACAGGACCGTGAAACGACTCCACGCCGATGATAGTGCGGATTACCCGTGTGAAAGTAGGTAATCGTCAGGCTCCCCTGCAGCATCAGAAACCCCACCCCAACACGGTGGGGTTTCTGCGTTTACACACCGCAGAAATACTCAGACAATCCCGCGCGTTAAATCAACTCGCGGAAAAAACTCCAGTTTGCTATCCGCACGCAGCAATCGCTGCACCGCACTCCATCAGACGGCCATTTGCATTGCGCGGATCCCGGCACAGCACAGCAGCCGCAGCCACACCCACGGCGCAGCCGGCGGCACCCAACAACCCCACCTGCAACTCACCGCATCGCTACATCCCCACTGCCGCTCGCGCCCACAGGCACCTCGCCATCGCCAGTCTGCACTGCGCTGACTTCCGCAAGCAACGCCTTATCGCGTTCAATGACTTTCGGCAGATGGGTGCGCAGGAACTCGACCCAAGTCCGCGTCTTCGCATCGACGAACTTACGCGACGGATACAGCGCATAAACATTCATCTTCTGTGCGGTATATTCCGGCAACACGCGCACTAGCGTGCCGTCACGCAATCCGGAAATGGCCGCATACAACGGTAGCATGCCAATGCCCATTCCTTCGCGAATCGCGACAATCAGCGATTCGGCGATGTTCACGTGCACCGGCCCATTCACCTCCATCATTTCGCTGCCATTCGGCCCGTCGAGCACCCAGTCGTGCGGCGGAAACGCCGGCGTGTGCAGGATCAGACATTCGTGGTGCGCCAGATCGGCCGGCTGCTGCGGCGCGCCGTGTGCGCGCACATACGCCGGAGATGCGCACATGATGCTAAAGGTCGTCCCCAGTGGAAGCGACACCAGTTCCGAATCAGGCAAGGTGGAAGCGCCGATCACCGCGACATCCGCGCTGCCTTCGAAAAGATCCGGCATGCGCTGCGACAATGTCAGCTCGACGGTTACCTCCGGATACAGCGCGCGATAGCGCGAAATGGCCGGCAAAACGTAGTGCTGGCCGATGCTGGCGAAACTGTGCATCCGCAACGCGCCGCTCGGGCGTTCGTGCGCACAACTGGCTTCTTCTTCCGCCGTGGCAACATCTGCCAGTATCTGCTTACATCGTGTCAGATAACGTTCGCCCGCCGTGGTGAGCGCAAGTCGTCGCGTCGAACGGTTGAGCAACCGCGTCCGCAAATGAGCTTCGAGTTCCGAGACCGCACGTGACATCGCGCCGGTCGTTGAGTTGAGCGACTGCGCGGCGGCGGTAAAACTACCGGCTTCGACCACGCGCACGAACACTCGCATATTTTGTAACGTATCCATCGATCCTTCTATTTCACGGCTGAGGCCGTATTGTCCGCCTGTCCCGGGTGCGCATTGTTGTTCGTTCTGGAAGAGTCGTTCCGCCCCTGTCCTGTTAATGCGCGCATAGCATGCTCCTACAATCGGCGGCTTGCGTGCCGGTGTGAGCAGTCTTGTTCGCCGGTGCTTTCTCAAGCGACCAACCGGGGCGCCCAGCTTTCAGATGAAACGCGAACATGCGATCGAACCGACGGCAGATTCCCGCCGACGGTGGGACGTCGTCTTGCGAATGCTGAGCCCGGCCGTCCGGGACTGGACGGCCAGCGAGGGTCTGATCTGGCTGCATCTGCTGAAAACGGTCACGGCGGGCTTGCTGGCACTGGGCATTGCGATGCTGCTGGATCTGCCGCAGCCGCGCATCGCAATGACCACGGTGTTCGTACTGATGCAGCCGTTCAGCGGCATGGTGCTGGCGAAAAGTTTCTATCGAATCCTCGGGACCGCGGTGGGCACGCTCGCCGCGCTGGTGCTCGGCGCGCTGTTCGTCCAGCAGCCCGAGTTGTACATGCTCGGCATGATCGGCTGGGTGAGCGCCTGCATCGCGGCAGCGGTCCGGTATCGTCATTTCAGATGGTACGGCTTTGTGCTCGCGGGTTATACCGCTGCGCTGATCGGCATCCCGAATGTGACGGCGCCTCACGACCTCTTTCTCGCGGCGCTCACGCGCGCGGCGGAAGTGGCGGTCGGCATCGTATCTTCGAGCGCGGTGAGTGCGCTGATCGTGCCGCAGCGGTCCAGCCTCGCACTGCGGCGCGCGCTACAAATTCGGTACCGAAATTTTACTGCGTTCGCTGCCGATGTGTTGACTCACGGCATCAAGCGGGGCCAGTTTGAGCGGCGCTTCGCGGATCTCGTCGACGAGATCGTCGGTTTCGAGGCGACCCGCACTTTCGCCGCCTTCGAAGACCCGGCCATGCGTTCACGCAATCAGCATCTCGGCCGTCTGAACGGTGAGTTCATGGATGCGTGCGCGCGTCTGCATGCGCTGCATCAACTGCTCAAGCGACTGCGCGTGAACGGCTCGGCGCCGATCGTGGCGGCGATCAAACCGTATTTCGACGAACTGGCCGCGCTCATGGCGCCCCAGCTCGACGCCCCGGTGGATGCATCGCGCACGGCCGCCCGTTTGCAGCATTTCCAGGCGAGCTTGCCACGGCGTGTGCGTGAAACGAGACGGCCGCTGGAAGCCGCGCCCGCCGAATCGCTGGCTGACTTCGATACGGCCGCAGAACTCCTGTACCGGTTCGTCGACGAATGGATCCGCTACTCGCTGACCTACGCATCCGTGACGCAGCGCAAGCGTAACGACAGCCAGCCGCGGACGAAAAGCCGCTACGTCAGCAAAACCAACACCTTTGTCGTTGCGCTGACGTTTATCCGCTCGGCTGTGGTCATGGCAATCGCGGGCTGGTTCTGGATCATGACCGACTGGCCGAGCGGCGGCCTCGCGGTAATCGGCGCGGCGCTGGCGTGCGCGCTAACGTCGACCGCGCCGAACCCGTCGAAGATGGCTGTGCAGATGGCCGTCGGCGCCGTGCTGGCAACCATGACCGGCTACCTGTTCACGTGCTATGTGTATCCGAACATCGACGGCTTTCCGCTGCTGTGCACGACGCTGGCGCCGGTGCTCGCGCTCGGCGCATTCATCGCAACGCGCAAGCTGGCGGCGGGATATGGGATCGGTTTCTCAGTGTTCTTCTGCCTGCTCGCCGGACCCGACAACGTCGTCACTTACGCGCCGGATCTGCTGATCAACAACGGCATGGCGCTGACCGCGTCGATGCTGTTGGCAGCGCTCGTTTTCGCGGTGGTTTTCCCTGCCGACATGCCTTGGCTCATCGGGAAAATCATGGGTGATTTGCGCGCGCAAGTCGTACTCGCGTGCAAGGACGAACTGCCGGGTCTCAATCAGCGCTTTCAGTCGAGCACGCACGACCTGACTTCACAGTTGCGCATGCTGTTGACGCGACGTTCCCGGCGCCGTCGCGAAGCGCTGCGCTGGACACTCGCGACCCTCGAAGTGGGCCACGCCGTGATCGACCTGCGCAACGAAACGGCGCGCGCCGGCTACGCGCGCGCGCTCCATCCGCGCTGGACCGGCGCCGTCGAGCTTGCGCGCGACGACCTCGCGCGGCTTTTCGAGCGGCCCGATGCGCGTGCTCTCGAGCAAGCGCTGGTATCCGTGCGCGCGGCCACGTGGCTTGCGCAGGACATGCTGCAAATGGTTCATCCCGATCGCGACAAGCGTCACGACCTGCAGCGAATCCTGAGTTGCCTGCACTTCATCCGCACGGCGTTGCTCGACAAGGACGCGCCGTTCAATCCGCATTGACCCATGCGCGCGACGATGGTCTCTGTGCATCGATCCTTCTACGGAATGGAAGGATCACTTCCGGACCGCCCCATTTATCCGCGGAGCAGGCAGACATATAGTTTTATCACTGCCACGCGGTCCCCAAAAGGGTTTCCTACGGGGCAGCACCGTAAGTCCTGGAGAACGAAATGAATGTGTTGAAGATTGCCCTCATTGCCTGCTCTTTGTCCGCTGTCGTCGCTCATGCACAAACGGCGCCGGCCGCCCCGGAACAACAGGTCGCCCAGGCGAATACGTCGCGCGCGAAGAGTGCCGAACCGCAAAGCCGCACCACTACACCGGCAAGCAAAGCTGAAGAGTGCGTCGGACCTGTGAGCTTCTGCAACATTTACTTCGGCAGCTAAGCAGCAACGCGAGTCATATTTGAAGTACGTGCAAGACCTGTCGCGAACGTTCCACGCGCGACGAATCACCCGGCCGCGATGCCGTCCCCTCATGACGCCGCGGCGGGTGCGACAATCCGGCTACTGAGCGAAGCACCGCAGACGTGCGCACCGGTAGTCTGGACTGGTGACTATGGAGAGACTCAGTTTCATGTACCAAGACCGGATTCGCTGCGCCGAACTGCGCGCAAAAATCACTTCAGCCGCCGAGGCGGCGCTTCTGATTAAGGACGGCATGTGTGTCGGCGCCAGCGGCTTCACGCGCGCGGGCGACGCCAAAGCGGTCCCCGTTGCGCTTGCCGAGCGTGCGCGTCAGGAAGGCAAGCCGCTGCGCATCACGTTGATGACCGGTGCATCGCTGGGTCACGACGTGGACCGCGCGCTCACCGAGGCGCACGTGCTGGCTCGCCGCTTGCCGTTTCAGGTGGACAAGACGCTGCGCGACGCGATCAATCGCGGCGAAGTCATGTTCGTCGATCAGCACCTGTCCGAAACGGTCGAGATGCTGCGCGCGAACCAGCTCGGCAAGCTCGACGTCGCCATTATCGAAGCCACCGCGATCACCGAGACCGGCGGCATCGTGCCGACCACGTCGGTGGGCAACTCGGCAAGCTTTGCGATTCTCGCCGAGAAGGTCATCGTCGAAATCAATCTTGCGCAGCCGCTCGCGCTCGAAGGTCTGCATGACATCTGGATTCCGGGCCGCAGGCCGAATCGCGAGCCGCTGCCGATCGTCCGTCCGCAAGACCGGGTCGGCACGCAGGCTATCGAAATTCCGCGCGAGAAAATTGCGGCGATCGTCATCACCGATATGGCGGACAGTTCATCCACGGTGCTGCCCGCGGATGCCGAGACCGAATTGATCGCGGGTCATCTGATCGAGTTTTTCGAGCACGAAGTATCACGCGGGCGCATGCCGAAGCGCTTGCCGCCGTTGCAGGCGGGTATCGGCACGATTGCCAATGCCGTGCTGGCCGGTTTCGTCGATTCGCCGTTCGACGCCTTCGAAATTTATTCAGAAGTGCTGCAGGATTCGACCTTCGACCTGATGGATGCCGGTAAGGTGACGTTCGCTTCCGGCGCGTCGATCACGTTGTCCGCAGCGCGCCAGGCGCAGGTGTTCGGCGAACTTGAACGCTATCGCGATCGACTCGTGCTGCGTCCGCAAGAAGTCAGCAACCATCCTGAAGTGATTCGCCGGCTCGGCCTGATTGCGTTGAATACCGCGCTCGAATTCGACATCTACGGCAACGTGAACTCGACGCACGTGGGCGGCACGCACATGATGAACGGCATCGGCGGCTCGGGCGATTTCGCGCGCAACGCGTCGTGCGCGATCTTCGCGACCAAGTCGATGGCGAAGGGCGGCCGCATTTCCAGCGTTGTGCCGATGGTGCCGCATTGCGATCACAACGAGCACGACGTGGACGTGGTCGTGACGGAGCAAGGACTCGCCGACTTGCGCGGTCTCGCGCCGCGTGAACGCGCAAAGTTGATCATCGACAACTGCGCGCACCCGCTGTATCGCGATCTGTTGCGCGACTACTACGCGCAAGCATTGAAGGGCGGCGGGCAAACGCCGCATCAGTTGGATCAGGCTTTCGCCTGGCATACACGGCTACGCGACACCGGCTCGATGTTGCCGGCAGTGGAGACAATGCTTTAAACGCGGGGCGGTCAGTTCAAGCCGGCGTCAGGCGGCGTTCGCCCCTGACGCCGTAAGACATCAGATGCTGCGCTCAGGTGCCTCGTCGGATGAGGCGGATAAGAAACAATAGAATGACCGCGCCGATCACCGCCGTGATGATCGAGCCGATCCAGCCGCCGCCCAGCGAAATGTGCAGCACGCCGGCGAGCCAGCCGCCGATGAACGCGCCGACAATCCCGACGATGATGTCGACGATCAGGCCGAAGCCGCCGCCCTTGACGAGCACGCCTGCCAGCCAGCCAGCGATCGCGCCGATGATGAGCCATGCAATGATGCCGTGTTCCATAATCGAGACTCCCTAGTTGAGTGTGAAAAATTCACGGTGACAGAGCTTAGTCGATGGTTATGGGACAGTCCATATTCAGGACGCGGAATTAACATTGTCTAAATCTATTGCAGATCAAGTGTAGACGATGCGCGTGCAGAAAGGGAACTTGCACGTCACGCTTACTCAGGCGTAGGCTCCGCTTCTCTGGCTGTCCAACTGACGCTGGAGACGCTCTTTTCCATGCTGATGCGGCTGGCCATCTGTTCGAGCTTCGACTGATCCTTGGGGTGCATCTTCAACGTCGCCGTAACACGAATGCGTCCTGGGTCGTTTTCGACGTCCTCGCTAGTCAGGCTTTGAAACGATAGCGGCGTCGAATACATGGAGTTGGAGACGGCGGTACGAATGTGAATCTCGTCGGCTTCCCGGCAGACGATTGTCAACACGTATTCGCGGACCAGGTCGGCGTTCGATACCGGCGTCGCGTTGATCGTACGGCTGACTTCGCGCAGCACGGTGTTGGTCAATAGCACGACCAGGGTTCCGGCGAGCGCCGGCCCGTAATGGCCCGCGCCGCACAACACGCCCACGGCGGCCGAGCACCACAAGGTCGCCGCGGTGTTGATCCCCTGAATGGAACCCTTGTCGCGCATGATTACGCCGCCGCCGAGAAAGCCGACGCCGGAGACGACGTACGCCGCGATCTGGGTGATGCCCGCTGTGCCGTTGCCGGTCAGTACGCCGAGCGTGACGAACAGGCATGCGCCGCTCGCGACCAGCGTGATGGTGCGCAAACCTGCATTGCGCTGACGTATCTGCCGTTCGAGGCCGATCGCGACGCCGCAAGCGAAGGCGGCGAGAAGCCGCCAGACGAATTCAATGGTCATCGGTAAGCAAGGTTGAGACGCGAATTCGCACAGTGTGAACCGTACGCGTGACAGCGGCACGTCTGTCTCGATGGAGCGCGGGCGCGTTCACGCGAGGCGCCGAGCTAACGAAAGGCTCACGAGGCCGACAGGCGAGCAAGGTCGGCACGGCATGGAGCCGCGCGGCGCTTCACTGCAACATTACCGGCAATTTCGCTGGTGAAAAGTGGGTATCAACGACGTGCACCGCCCGCCCGAAGGCAAGACGGCGACAGACCAGGACTGGCGCGGAAATCTTGCCGATCAGGCGATCGGGCGAATCGAAGCTCGACGGGTACTACTGCTACTGTCCAAGATCGTGATTCCGGGTAAATGAACTGGGCGGATTTTAGGCGCCTCTGCAAAGTTAAGTCAAGTCGCGATCGGGCAAGGCGACGAGTGAATTGCACACGCTCTTTGGGGAAGTTTCCGCGCGCATGGCGGTGCTATTCCCACATAAATACGGACTCCGAATATTGACGACGTTCATCCCGGAAAACAAACTGTCAGCATCATCCGAAACACGTCGCGCGGCCCTGGCGCCCAAATTCAAGTTTTTATTTCTTGCGGTTGTGCGCATGCAGCGTTCAGCGGTGTTGCGCCGCGATCCGCACGACGTCGTCGTTTCCGCCGTTAATCCGAATTGAGGAATGTATGAAAGTTAAAGCTCTTGGCATCGTCGCTGGCGCATTGATCGCTGCCGCTCCGCTCGTGTCGTCTGCCGCAAGTCTGCCGGCGCCGTTTGAAGGCAGCAGCACGTTGCAGGCAGACGGTGTCGTGAAGTCGGTCGATCAGGCCAACCATTCAGTGACCGTGCTTGACGCACAAGGAGGTGAGGCGTCGTTCACCATGACCGACACGCACAATCTCGCGCAGATCAAGCAAGGCGGCAAGGTTCACATCCGCATGATGCGCAGTGCGGTAATCAGTGTCACGCAGGGGGCGAACGGTCAAGCGGCAGCGGCTCAGATAGCCCAGTCGAACACGGCGCAGAATGTGAACGCCCTTGTCGAGTCCGTCGACCATGCGTCCGGCATCATGGCGCTCAAAGGCCCGAATGGTTCCGTCTTTCATATCCAGAGCCGCGATCCCGCCAAGGTCACTGGGCTGACGCCGGGCATGCAAGTGGTGGTGGCGTTCGCACCGCAAGTCAGCGTGGCCGTGGCGCCCATGCAGTAACGGGCGGCCTCATCAAGCGTTCATCAGGTCTTTTTGGGCCTTAATCGGGCTCGCCGGGTACGAGGCGCAAGCGCGTGATTTCGGAAGGTGCGCCTAGGCGTTTTGGCGGCCCCCAGTAGCCTGTGCCACGGCTCGTGTACACCCAGAGTCCGTTCAGCCGCGCGAGGCCGGCGGTGAAAGGTTGCTGAAGGCGCACGAAGAAATTCCACGGGAAGAACTGGCCGCCATGCGTGTGACCAGACAACTGCAGCGTGAAGCCGGCTGCCGCTGCGGCTTCGGCGGAGCGTGGCTGGTGGGCGAGCAGCACTTTGATCAGTACGTCGCCGGGTGCGCCGGCCAGCGCCGCGACTGGATCGCTGCGGTGCGCCGGGTCGTGATGGCCGGCTGAATAATCGGTCACGCCGGCGATCACGGCGCGCGCGCCGTCGTGATCGACGATCACGTGCTCGTTCAGCAGGACGTTCAATCCCAGGCGCCGGAATTCGTCGATCCAGGCGTTGGCGCCGGCGTAATACTCGTGATTGCCGGTCACGAGAAAAGCGCCATGGCGCGCGCTCAACCGCGACAGCGGCTGCGTATGGTTGGTCAACTGCGGCACGCTGCCGTCCACGACATCGCCGGTAACAGCGATCAGATCCGGCTTGAGGCGATTCACCGCGTCGACGATTGCATCGACATAGCGTCGTTTGATGGTCGGACCGACGTGAATATCGCTGATCTGCACGATCGTGAAGCCGTCGAGCGCGGCGGGCAAATCGTCGATCGGCACTTCGATCGTCACCACCTTCGCGCGGCGGCGAGCGTTGAACAGGCCGACGAGCGTGGAGAGCAGCGCGAGCAGCGGCACAGCCGCAGCGGAGCCGGTTCGCCAGTGCGGGATGGCGATGGTGTTCGGCCAGATTGCATCGACGGTGAGAAGCGAAGCGAGCATGAGGTCGCGCGCGAAAGTCAGGACCAGCAGCGACGAGAAGAAGCCCATCGCCAGCAGGCCGACCCATGCGAGCCGGTCGCCGAGCGGTTGCTGTTTGATCGTGCGCGCCAGCATGCCGAGCGGAATCAGAAAGATCGACAGCACGAGCCACAACGCACACAGCCAGCGGCCAGTCATATCGATCGGCATGTCTGGAATCAGACGCAAGCCCACGTAGATATGCAGGAGAATGCCAATCAGGATGAAGCGAACAAGAAACGATGAGCGGCGCATAGAGAGGATCAGGGCGGGAAGGGGCCGGCACAGACGGAGGAGCGGCGGCGGCTCGCCGACTGCGGATTGCTAGGGCGAACGAGCCGAACCATTCTACCGAGATGTGCAACCGGCTGCCGGCCGCGCCAAATTGAGGTCGCTACAGCGAACCGTCCAAAGCTAAACGGCGCCCGCACGGTACTGCACTGCAGCATCCCACGTGGCTGCAGGTAGCCGTCCAGGTTACCGATATGGTTGAATTAAATGGGCTTTGAATTGTGTTCGAGCGTGGACTATTCTCAAATAGAACCGGCTTGTATCGCAGTCAGGGCAAGGGTCACGGCAAGGGCCCCGTAGTCCGCTAGCGGTTCATTCTGTCGCCGGCAGAAGGCGATGCAGGAGGCGCATATGAAGCTGCTCAGATCAGGCAACCCGCTCCGCGACGCGCACCATGCGCATCACGTCGGCTACGAGGGTAGCCATGTCATGCTGCCGCTCGTGGTCATTTCCGTGATGGCCATCGGCTTGTACTTCGGCGTGCGCAATATTGATTTTTCTGAGTTGGGCAAAAGCGCGCTGTTCTATGTCGTGATGCTTAGCGTCGCTCTCGGTATCGCGGGATTGTTCGGCGTCGTCGGGGCGTGGGTGCGGTCCAACGGCGACGACGCCGAAGAGGGCTTCTGCTTCATTGGCGCGTTGATCGGCGCCGTGGTCTTCTACGTGGCGATCCTGAGTTGACCGCACGCAATGGCGTGTCAGGCGCCGTGCGTCAGACGATCCGCGCGGCCTCGTCGAAAGCGAAGCGCGGGCTGCGCGGGAACAGTTTCGACGGGTCGCCGTAGCCCAAATTGATCAGGAAGTTCGACTTCACGGTCGTGCCGGCAAAGAATGCTTCGTCGACCTTGGCGGCATCGAACCCCGACATAGCGCCCGTGTCCAGGCCGAGCGCGCGCGCGGCAAGAATCAGATAGCCGCCTTGCAGCGTCGAATTGCGAAATGCCGTGTCGGCGATCGCCTTGTCGTTACCGGCAAACCAGCTGCGCGCATCGGCATGCGGAAACAGCTTCGGCAAGTGCTCGTAAAAAGCCATGTCCATGCCGACGATCGCCGTAACCGGCGCTGCCATCGTCTTCTCGAGATTGCCTGGCGACAAAGCTGGGCGCAGCTTCTCTTTGCCCTCCGGCGTCCTGACGAAGACGAAGCGGCCCGGACTCGAATTGGCCGAGGTCGGGCCCAGCAGTACGAGCTCGATGAGTTGCTTGAGCACGGCGTCGTCGACCGGTTTTTGCTGCCAGCCGTTATGCGTGCGCGCTTCGCGAAAAAGCTGATCAAGCGCCTGGTCCGAAAGAATCATGTGATTGTTCCTTGAAGGTGACGTGTGTGAAAGGAAAAGGACGGCGCCGGATCGAACCGCAAGCCACGCGCAGGAGCGTGGTCGTCGTTGCCGCCATAATAGCCAAGGTTCTAATCCGGTCGCGCGTCGTGCGCGCGATTGTACTCAGGCATTCTCATGACGGATCTTTTTGCGGATTTTACCGATGCTCTGCCGGCGCCCGATGTCGACTGGTATCCCGATTGGCTGTCGCCTGAAAGGGCGGCACGAGCGTTGACGCAACTCATCGGCGAAGTCGATTGGCGTCAGGACATGATGGGCACGCCTGCCGGGCGTGTGCCGCTGCCGCGCCTGACCGCCTGGCAAGGCGAGCCTGACGCCGTGTATGTCTACTCGGGTATTCGCAACGTTCCACAAGCGTGGACGCCGACCGTCGCCGAACTGAGGTCCGCCGCGGAGTCGATTTGCAACGCGCATTTCAATAGCGTGCTGATCAACCGCTACCGCAGCGGCACGGACAGCATGGGCTGGCATGCGGACCGCGAGCCCGAACTCGGCACGCAGCCGGTGATCGCCTCGGTGAGCCTGGGCGTCGCACGCACGTTTGATCTGCGGCACAACAAGACCGGCGTCGTGCAGTCTTTTTCGCTGAAGGGCGGCAGCTTGCTGGTGATGAAGGGCAACACGCAGGCGGATTGGCGGCATCGGGTGCCAAAGGAGCCGCGCGTGGCAGGCGAGCGCATCAATCTGACGTTTCGATGGGTGAACCCGCGCGCACGTGTTGGCTGATGCGACATGCGTCGGTCGGCCGCAGCGCCAACCAGGCCAACCACGCCCAAGAACACGTAAGCGCATAAAAAGCGTCAACCACATCATCGCGCCAGGCAACGCGCTCCAGCGACATAAAAACCCCACCCCACGTTCCAGCCAACAACCGCCACCGCCCGCTATACCAAAATTGATATCGCCGACGCGAATCATATGATTGGACGGTTAACGCCCTACACACTACGCTACATCACGATCCACGCACCGTGAGGGCCGTAACGGCTGGCCGGACTCGATGGATCGCCTACACAACAACGATCAGGAGACAGTCATGGCGAATACACGACGCGCCGCATGTCGTGCGTTGGGCGCGCTCGCACTCTGCGCGGGCTTCGGTGCGCTGACACTGGCCACGCCGGGCGCTTACGCGCAGGATAAACAGATTACGCTGGGTTTTGCGCAAGTCGGCGCGGAAAGCGCATGGCGAACCGCCAACACCGAGTCGATCAAGTCCGCAGCGGCCGACGCGAAGATCAAGCTCAAATTCTCCGACGCCCAGCAGAAGCAGGAAAACCAGATCAAGGCGATCCGCTCCTATATCGCGCAGAAAGTCGACGTGATCGCGTTCTCGCCGGTCGTCGAGTCGGGCTGGGAACCTGTACTGCGCGAGGCTAAAGCCGCGAAGATTCCGGTGATTCTCACCGACCGCAACATCGATACGAAAGACACCTCGCTCTACGTGACGATGATCGGCTCGGACTTCCTGGAAGAAGGCCGCCGCGGTGGTCATTGGCTCGAGGATCACTTCAAAAACGATCAAGGCCCGATCAACATCGCTGAACTTCAGGGAACGGTCGGATCGGCGCCTGCCAACGACCGGCACTCGGGTCTCATCGAAGTGATCAAGAGCGATCCCAAGTTCAAGATCATTGCTTCGCAAAGCGGCGACTTCACGCTCGCCGGCGGCAAGCAGGTCATGGAAGCGTTTATAAAGACATATGGAAATAAAATAAATGTAGTTTATGCGCATAACGACGATATGGCGCTCGGTGCCATCCAGGCGATGGAAGAGGCCGGCATGCATCCGGGCAAGGACATCACCGTCGTTTCGTTCGATGCGACCAAGGGCGGCTTCCAGGCCATGGCTGCGGGCAAGATGAACGTCGATGTGGAATGCAGTCCGCTGCTGGGACCGCAACTGATGTCGGCGGTGAAAGATGTCGTGGCCGGCAAGTCGCTGCCCAAGCGCATCCTGACGGAAGAGACGGTCTTCCCGATGAGCGTCGCCGCGCAGACACTGCCGACGCGCAAGTACTAAGGCCAATTGATGAGGCTTCCTGATTTTCGTGCGCTGAGATAAACACGCGAACATAAACGCGCGCACGAAAGCGCAACCGGGAAGCGCAGTATCGACAGATCGCAAAGGTTTCTCCAGTGGTGCCTGGCCGTCCGACTGCTTGGGCAGCGGGCGGCCTCTTTTCCGCATTGCCGGCATGAGACTACTTGAGGCCGCTGGAGGCCGCCGAACCACGCAACGCCGATCGAGCGAGGCCTATGACGCATCCCGCTTCCGAACCAAATTCGCCAGTTGGCGGCGCCGGCAACGTCCAAGCCACCACCGGCATGACCGGCGCCGCCGCAACCCAAGCGGGCGGCACCACGAACGCACTCGAACCCATTCTCGCCACCGCCGGCGTCAGCAAGACATTCCCCGGGGTGAAGGCGCTGCAGCGCGTCGATTTCCGCCTGTTTCCCGGCGAGATTCACACGCTGATGGGGCAGAACGGCGCGGGCAAATCCACTTTAATCAATGTGCTTACCGGTGTGCTGGCACCGGACGAGGGCACGATCCGCCTCGGTGGCGAGCTGGTGGCGTTCGCCTCGCCGCAGGAAGCTGAAGCGGCCGGCGTGCGAACGCTGTACCAGGAAGTGAACCTGTGCCCGAACCTCTCGGTGGCCGAGAACATTTTCGCGGGCCGGCAGCCGAGGCGCTTCGGCGCGATCGACTGGCCCGACATCAAGCGGCGCGCCCAGGCCGCGCTGGCGCGCCTCGACGTGACACTCGACGTCACCCGTTCGCTCGACGCCTATCCGATCGCCGTGCAACAGATGGTGGCCATCGCGCGGGCGCTCTCGGTGGACGCACGCGTCCTGATCCTCGACGAACCGACCTCGAGTCTCGACGACGGCGAAGTAAGCCAGCTTTTCAAAATACTTCGTCATCTTAAACAATCGGGCATTGCAATTCTTTTCGTCACGCACTTCATCGAGCAGACGTATGCCATCTCTGATCGTATAACGGTAATGCGCAATGGCGAGCGCGAAGGCGAATATCTCGCGCGCGATCTCCCAGCCGATCAACTCGTGTCGAAGATGGTCGGCCACGAGCGCATGAGCGCGCGTTTGCGCGAAGCCGCGCATGAAGGGCACGAAGCCCATGAAGCTCGCGAAGGGCCGCAAGCCGCGCAGGCCGTCCAGCCGTTCGTCGAGTTGCGTGGCGTCGGACGGCGCGGCACGATGCAGCCGATCGACCTCGACGTGCAGCCGGGCCAGATTCTCGGTCTGGCCGGTTTGCTCGGTTCGGGCCGCACGGAAACCGCGCGGCTGTTGTTCGGCGCGGACCGTGCCGACAGCGGCACGATTCTGGTGGAAGGGCGCCCGGTGCGGCTGCGTTCGCCGCGCGACGCGGTGCGCCACGGCATCGGCTATTGCGCGGAAGACCGCAAGAAAGAGGGCATCGTCGCCGAACTGTCGATCCGCGACAACATCCTGCTGGCTTTGCAGGCGCGGCGCGGATGGTGGCGCAAGATCAGCCGGCAGCGCGCGCGCGAGCTGGCCGATCTGTGGATCGAGCGGCTCGGCATCAAGGCCGCCGATGCGGAACAGCCGATCGGCCTGCTGTCCGGCGGCAATCAGCAGAAAGCGCTGCTGGCGCGCTGGCTCGCCACCGATCCCAAACTGCTGATTCTCGACGAACCGACGCGCGGCATCGACGTCGCGGCCAAGTTCGACATCATGGACCGGCTGCTGGCGTTATGTGCAAGCGGGTTGAGCATCCTGTTCATTTCGTCGGAGATTAGCGAGGTGCTGCGCGTGAGTCATCGCGTGGCGGTGTTGCGCGACCGTCGCAAGATCGCCGAAGTGGCCGGCAAGGCGTCGAACGAGGACAATATCTATCGACTCATCGCGGGGAGCGGCGAATGAAGCTATCGAACTGGTTCGTACGCGACGGCGCCGAGCGTCCGTTGATCTGGCCGTGCGTCACGTTGGTGTTGTTGTGCGGGCTGAACCTGTGGGTCAATCCGCATTTCCTGTCGCTGCGCATGCTCGACGGCCACTTGTTCGGCGCACCGATCGACGTGTTGAATCGCGCCGCGCCGCTCGTGCTCGTCGCCACCGGCATGACGCTGGTGATCGCGACGCGCGGCATCGACATATCGGTCGGTGCGGTGGTGGCGATCGCGGGCGCCGCGGCGGCGACAATCCTGGCGACTCAACCGGAACCATCAAGCGCATTGATCGCGCAGGCGCTGATCGCGGCGTTGATCGTCGGCGTGCTGAGCGGCATGTGGAATGGTGTGCTGGTGTCCTTCGTCGGCATGCAACCGATCATCGCCACCTTGATCCTGATGGTCGCCGGGCGCGGCATCGCGCAATTGCTGACGGCGGGGCAAATCATTCCGATCGGCGCGCCGGGCTATCTGTTCGTAGGCGGCGGCTACCTGCTCGGCGTGCCGTGTTCGGTGTGGATCGCCACGGTGGCGGTGCTGGCGACCGCCGCGCTCGTCGAAGGCACCGCGCTCGGGCTGTTCATTCGCGCGATCGGCGTCAATCCGGTCGCCACGCGTCTGGTCGGCTTGCGCTCCAAGGCGCTCGTCTTCGCGGTGTACGGCTTCTCGGGGCTGACCGCGGCGATGGCGGGCATTCTCATCAGCTCGAACGTACGCAGCGCGGACGGCAACAATGCCGGCCTGCTGCTCGAACTCGATGCGATCCTGGCGGTCACGCTCGGCGGCACGTCGCTGCTCGGCGGCCGCTTCAGTCTCGCGGGCACGGTGCTGGGCGCGCTCATCATTCAGACGCTCACGTACACCACCTATTCGATCGGCGTGCCGCCGGAAGCGACGCTCGTCGTCAAGGCGGCCGTCGTGCTCGCGGTGAGCGTGATCCAGTCGCCGTCGGCGCGCGCGCTCGGTATGTCGCTCGTCACGCACCGGAGGGTGGCGCGATGAGACGCATCCTCGAAGCCTGGGCTCATATCGTCGATCCGCGCACGCTGCCGATCGCCGTCACGATCCTGCTGTTCTGCGCGCTGTTCGGATTCGGCTCGGTGATGTATACCGGTTTCTTCTCGTGGCAAGTGCTGCTCGATCTGCTGGTCGACAATGCGTTCCTGCTGATCGTGGCGATCGGCATGACGTTCGTGATCGTGTCCGGCGGCATCGACCTGTCGGTGGGGTCGGTGGTCGCGCTGACAACCATCGTCGAGGCGGTGCTGTCCGAACATCTGCATTGGCCGGTCTGGGTGATCCTGCCGACCGTGCTGCTGATGGGCACCGTGTTCGGCGCGGTGCAGGGCGCGTTGATTCACTTCTTCCGCTTGCAGGCCTTTATCGTCACGCTGGCCGGCATGTTCTTCGCGCGCGGCTTGTGCTTTCTGATCACGACGCAGTCGATCACCATCACCGATCCGACCTTCCAGAAAATTTCGGCGTTTCGTCTGGACATCGGCGTCGGCTCGGTAACGGCGAATGTGCTGATTGCGTTCGTCACGCTGCTGGCCGCGATCTACGTGGCGCATTTCACGCGCTTCGGCCGCAACGTCTATGCGATCGGCGGCAACGCGCGTTCGGCTTTGCTGATGGGCTTGCCGGTGGCGCACACGCGCATCGGCGTGTATGCGCTGAGCGGCTTCTGTTCGGCGCTCGGCGGTGCTGTCTTTACGTTCTATGTGCTGTCGGGTTACGGCTTGCAAGGGCAGGGCATGGAACTCGATGCGATCGCCGCGACCGTGATCGGCGGCACGCTGCTGACGGGCGGCGTCGGCTATGTGATCGGCTCGCTGTTCGGCGTCGGCATTCTCGGCACGATCCAGACGCTGATCACGTTCGACGGCACGCTCAGTTCGTGGTGGACGCGCATCGTGATCGGCGCCTTGCTGTGCGCGTTCTGTCTGTTGCAACGGCTGATCGAGCGTCACGCGAAGTCAGTGGGTCGTCCGGGCGGCACCGGCGCGGTCGTGACCGCGGGACGCGAACGCGGCCACGCGGACGGACCGGCCGCCTCGGATTCGCACGTGATCGGACGCGCGCCTGAACAGGCTTGAACACGCGCGCGTCGCGGCGGCTCAGGCGCTGAGCTGCCGCCCTCTGGTTTCAGGCAGCGTCAACGCGGCGAGGATCACGATGCCGTACGCCGCCGCGGCGAACACGCCGATCGCGTGGCCGAGCGTCATCGTTTGCGACACGTAGCCGATCAGGAACGGAAACGTCGCACCGACCGCTCGCCCGAAGTTGTAGCAGAAGCCTTGGCCGGAGCCGCGAATCCGCGTGGCAAACAGCTCGGTAAGGAACGCGCCCATGCCGGAAAAAATGCCGGACGCGCAGAAGCCGAGCGGGAAACCGAGCACGAGCATCGAGAGATTGTCGAGCGGCAGTTGCGTGTAGATCAGCGCAATCGCGCACGACGCCAGGGCGAACGCAATGAAGGCGCGCTTGCGGCCGATTCGGTCGCTGACATAAGCGCCCGTCAGATAGCCGCAATACGACCCGACGATCACCACGCCAAGATAACTGCCGGCGCCGATCACGCTTAGATGCCGTTCGGTTTTCAGATACGTCGGCAGCCAGGTGGTCACCGCGTAATAGCCGCCTTGCACGCCGGTTGCCAGCACGGACGCGCGCAAGGTCGTCCAGACGATCTCGCCGCGGAAAATATCGAGCAGCGAAGCGCGCGTGTGCGTGGCGGCCTGCGCCGCTTTCTGCTGCCGATGCACTTCGGGCTCGTCGACGAAGCGGCGAATCCAGATCACGAACGGCGCCGGCGCAATGCCGATGGCGAACAGCACGCGCCAGGCGTACTCGGCCGGGACCAGCGAGAACACGGCCATGAAGAGCAGCGTCGAGATGCCCCAGCCGATCGCCCAACCCGCCTGCACGAGCCCCACCGCCTTGCCGCGATCGCGCGCGCGGATCACTTCGCCGATCAGCACCGCGCCCGCCGTCCACTCGCCGCCGAAGCCGAGACCCATCAGCCCGCGCGCCCACAGCAACTGCGAGAAATCCTGCGCCAGCGCGCAAGCCAGCGTGAAGACCGCGAACCAGAGAATCGTGATCTGCAAGGTCTTCACCCGGCCGATACGATCCGACAGCACGCCGGCAGCCCAGCCGCCGAGCGCTGAACTCAGCAGCGTGACGGTGCCGATCAGCCCGGCGTCGCCGCGCGTGATGCCCCACGTCGCGATCAGCGTCGGAATCACGAAGCTCAGGAACTGCGTGTCCATGGCGTCGAGCACGTAGCCGATCTTGCAACTCCAGAAGGCGCGCTTCTCGCTGGCGGAGATCTGCCGATACCAGGCGAACGGGCCTTGTCCTGCGCCGGACTCGCCATAAGGCTCGGCGTCGGCGGTCAACTGCGCTTCGGTTTCCATGCTTGCACTCCGGTCGTCGTTGGCCGCGTCTCGTCGCACGGCGGGTGAGGGCACAAACGCGGCGGCTACAGCACCGCCAGCGTGGTGTTGGGAATATCGGTGACGAGCATGTGCCCCGGCTTGTGCGCGATCGCGAACGGCAGACGCGCGCTTTCGATGGCGGCTTGCGGTGTCACGCCGCAGGCCCAGAACACGGGCAGCTCGTCGCTGCGTACTTCGACCGCGTCGCCGAAATCGGGACGCGCCAGATCGCGAATGCCGATCAGCGACGGATCGCCGATATGAACCGGCGCGCCGTGCACGGCGGGAAAGCGGCTGGTGATCTGGATCGCGCGGATGGCGTCGGCGGCTTTCATCGGCCGCATCGACACGACGCGATTGCCGCCGAACACGCCGGCCGCCACGTTGCGCTCGCGGGTGCGATACATCGGCACGTTGACCTGCTGTTCGATATGGCGCAGCGCGATGCCTTCACGCCGCAACATTTCTTCGAAAGAAAACGAGCAGCCGATCGCGAACACCACCAGGTCGTCGCGCCACAATTCGTCGAGACTGCGCACTTCCTCGGCGCGCTCGCCATGCCGGTACACGTAAAACGCGGGCACGTCGTTGCGGATGTCGAGATCGGCTCCGAGTGCGGGCACGCGCCAGTCGCCCGGTTCGCCGATGCCCAGCAGCGGACACGCTTTCGGATTCAACGTGCAGAAGCGCAGGAAATCGTCGGCGTGCTGTTTGGGCAGGATGGCGAGATTGGCTTGCGCATAGTCGCCGCAATAGCCCGCAGTGGGACCGGACAGGCGCCGGCTGCGTATCTGCTGACGAAATTCGGATGGCGTGTAGGACATGGACTGCTCGGCTCCAGGTAGATCGCGTGACTGAAATACTTCAGCGATGCAAACCAGATTAGTAACGTCAAAAATATCCATCCAGCGAGTTTTTATTGCGTTTCGTTAAATTAAACTTAACGGCGCCGTGGCCCCGCCGTGGCTGGTTTACGGCGATGATCGCGTGCAACCCGCCGCTGCTGAGAGAGCTCCGCCATGAATACCCGCTTTGTCGAAACGTTTCTAACGCTCGCCCGTCTGGGCAGTTTTCGCGCGACCGCCGCCGCCATGCACGCGACGCCCGCGGCGATTTCACTGCGCATCAAGACACTCGAAGCGGAGTTGGGCGTCGAGTTGATCGAGCGCGATGCCGCGGAATTTCAGCTCACGGCGAATGGCGAGCGGCTGCTCGCGCATGCGCGCTCGGTGGTGCAGGCCACGCGCTCGCTGCAACTGGCCGCGCAGGACGAGACGCAAGTGGCGACGCGTTTGCGCCTCGGCGTGATCGAGACGGTGGTGCATAGCTGGCTGCCGGACTACATCCGGATGCTGAACCTGGAGTACAACCGCATCGTCGTGGACCTCACGGTCGATTCGAGCGCGATACTCGGCCCGCGTTTGCGCGCGGGCGAACTGGACCTGGTGATTCAGGTGGAAGAAACGGCGGAGCATGAGGCGTCGATCGTGTCGACCTTGCTGGCGAGCTATCCCGTGCGCTGGATCGCGCGCAGCGATCTGATTCCGGCCAGCCGCGCGAAACATGTGCAGACGGTGTTGAGCAAACCCGTGCTGACATTTGGCCGGGGCACCGCGCCGCAAGTTGCCGTCGAAGCGATCGTGCAGGCGCTCGCGAAGCGCGCCGGTGTGCCGCTCGCGCAGACTCAGGTGACCTGCATGCCGTCGGTCGCGGTGATCGTGAAACTGCTGCGCGACGGCTATGGAATCGCGGCGGTGCCCGCGCTATTCGTCGAGCCCTATCTGAGCAATGGGGAACTGGGACAATTGCAGGTGCGCCCGCTTCCGCCGCCGATCGACGTCGCGATGTACTACCGCGACGATGCCGACGTCGGCGTGCTCGCGGCATCGCGGGTCGCGCGTAACGCGTGCGACCAGTATGTGAAGGCGATGGGACGGCAGTTGATCGAGAAACGCTGAGGCATGCTGATGAACACGAAAGCGGCTCATTCAGTTCGCGTCGAGACGCCGCCGCGCGGTGGCCACGAGTCGATCGAACGGGAAAGTGCTGGCGGCTAGCGCCGCGGTCTCCGGTAAATATTCGCGCGCAATGTCGGTCAAGACCTGGCCCGGCGGCGCTTCGATCAGCACGTGCGCGCCCATTTCCTGCATCACCGTGAGTGCGTCGAACCAGCGTACCGTGTAGCGGATATTGGTGGCGAGGTCGTTGCGGATCGCGTCCGCCGTATACAACGGACGGCCGCCGCGATTGCCGACGTAGATGCTTTGCGGCGTGTGAAAGGGCACGTCCTTTGCGTAGGCGACCAGTTCGTCCGAGGCTTGCGCGAGCAATTCGCAATGCGACGGCACGCTCACCGCGAGGCGCGTAGCCTTGCGTGCGCCCGCGGCCAGCGCGCGTTCGATGAAGGCGTCCAGTGCGTCATTCGCACCCGCTATGACAATCTGGCGCGGCGCGTTCACGTTGCCGATAAAGACATGCTGCTGTGTTTCATCCGCATGTCGTGCGGCGAGCGTTTCCACTTGATACTCGGTCAAGCCTGATATCGCTGCGAGACCGTAGCCGGACGGGTACGCGGTTTCCATCAATTCGGCGCGGCGGCGCACCATCTTCAATGCGTCTGCAAAATGAATCGCACCGCAACTCACGGCCGCGGGGTACGCGCCGACCGAAAGACCCGCGCTGATCCCCGGCATGAACCGTTCGGCGGCCAGCGCGCGCGTAAGCGCCACGCCTGCAACCGTCAAGCCGATTTGCACGGCGACGGTCGAGCGCAAGGCGTCCGGCGTGTCCAGTGTAAGCACATCGACGCCGAGCATCTGCGACGCTTCATCGAGCGTGTCGCGCACCGCATCATGCTCCGGCAGACGATGCAGGAACCCATCGATCTGCGCGCCCTGACCTGGGAAAAGCAGCGCGAGCATCAGGCGTCGTCGCCGTGAGACGCGGGGTCCCACGGATCGGCGATCAGTTGCGGGCCGCGCGCGTGGCGGGCCAGCACACGCGGTTTGCCCGCTGCCCATTCGGCCAGCGCCACGCCGCCCGCGGGCGTATCGAGTTGCGCGTCCACGCGAACGCCGATGCGTTGCGCGAGCGCTTGCAGATAGTCGCGCAATTCAATCGCGAAGTTTCGCGCGAGAGGTTTTTCCTGCGTTCGGATAAGCAGATCGAGATCGCTCGATGCCGTCACCGTTGGTACTTGCGTCGCCAGTTCGAAACCAGCGCTGCCGGTCGGCCCCCACGCAAGTGCATTCAGCGGGCCGGTCGCGTCGTTCTGCAATGCGGCGAGTACGGCAAAGGCGGGCAATGCGTGACGGCCGGCGAGCGGTGCGCGTGGAAGAGCTTCCGGCGACACGGCGCTGACTATATCCGCCGACGATGCCCACGTGCCGTAACGCTCCGATCGCCCGACGCCACGCATACCGATCGCGACGAATCCATCCGCCGTCAGCGCCCTCCGGACGACTGCATACGGTGCGCGCCCGAAAGCCTCGCGCACCCACGACGGTTCATTGTCGAACGCTTGCAAGCCTTGCAGACGCAGCAAGTCGTGCGGCCGCCATCGCGCATCGCACGACACCGCGTGGTCAGTTGCAAACGGCGGCGCGGCACACACTTGCATCACACGGCGTCCCATTGTTCGGCGAGACGCCGGCGCACTTCGATCGACGCCGCGCGATTCTTCTGCGCCGCCTCGGATTCCAGCCGATGCGCGAGATTGCGGCGGCCATCGTCGCGCACGCTACGAAGCTGCTCGCTCAACACCTGGCGCACGCGCTCGATCTGCGCGGCGTCCGGCGCATCGGCATCGACGCCTTCGATCAACTGATCGAGCAGGCCGAGTTTGGCGAACGACGCCATCGAGTACGACATCGGCACGATGGTTTCGCCGAGCGCGTCGAGCGCTTCAACCGTGCGGCGCGTGACGCGTGCGGCGGCTTCTTTGCCCATCGCATGAACCATGGTGCCGGGCGCGTCGAGCGCGACGATGCGGTTGCCTTGATAGCCGTGCGCGAGGAACGCGCCCGACATGGCCGGCCCGACGATCAGCGCGATCACCGGATGACCCGCGTCGCGCGCGGCGGCGTAGGCATCGACGGCCGCGGCGCACGCGAGGTGAATGCCGAGCATTTCCTCACGATAGCCGTACGCCTGGCTTTTCACGTCGACGATCGCGACAATCGGGCGGCGCGTCCCGCTCGCTTCGTCGCGCGCAATGGCGTCGCGCACGGCGCGCGCGAGCCGCCAGCCCTGTTCGAGGCCGACCACGTTATCGGTCGCGCGTGGAAAGCGGTTGGCGGGATCGGGCACGACCGAGAAGAAGTGCGCGGTCTCGCCGCCGAGCGGCGCGTCGCCGCTCAATACGGGCGCCTGAGTGCTCGAATCACCGGCCAGCGCCTGGAACCAGCGCGCGCCGCGGCTAAGTTGTGCGTCGCTCATGCTTGCTCCTTGCGCGATTCGTTTTGCGTTCGATGGTTGAACACGTCACGCATGTTTTCGGGCGTGACGCCGGCGGGATCGATCCGCGCGAGCCGGTCGAGGAACACGTCGACCTGTTCGGTGCGATGCGCGGCAGGCACGCCTTGCTCGAAGGCGGAACGCACGGCGGCGCGCACCGCGTCCGCATCGTCGTCGACCAACGTATCGGCGAGGGCCGTCGCCGTGCGCTGTTCGCCGCCGATCAACTGCCACACGCGGCGGCGGTCGCTGGCGTCGAGTTCGTCGATGCCGGCTTCCTGCTCGATCACTTCGGGTCCGTTCATGCCGAGCCGCCCTTGCTTCGTGACGACCAGGTACGAACACAGCGCGGCCGCCAGCGACATGCCGCCAAAACACCCGACCATGCCCGCGATCACACCGACCACCGGCACATGCCGGCGCAACGCGACGATCGCCGCCTGAATCTCCGCGATCACCGCGAGGCCGAGGTTGGCTTCCTGAAGCCGCACGCCGCCGGTTTCGAACAGCACGACCGGCCGCACGATCTTGCCGCGTTCGCAGTCGCGCAGGGCCAGTTCGAGCGCCGCAGCGATCTTGCTGCCCGACACTTCGCCGATGCTGCCGCCCTGGAACGCGGACTCGATCGCGGCGACCACGGCGGGCTCGCCGTCGATGGTGCCGCGCGCGATCACGCAGCCGTCGTCCGCTTGGCAGACGACGCCTTGCAACGGCAGCCACGGCGATTCGATCTTGTCGAACGGGCCGAGCAGTTCGCGGAAAGTGCCCGCATCGAGCAGCGAGCGGGCGCGCTCGCGCGCCGGCATTTCGATGAAACTCTCGCGCAGCATCGGCGCGGGTTGAGCGGTCGCAAGCGTATTCATGCGTCGTCTCCCTGTTCGGCGGCTTCGACGGCTTCCGCGAGGCGCAACGCCACCACGCCGGGCGTCGCGCCGAAGTCGTTGATCTCGATTTGCGCGGCGCCGTCGTAGCGCGTGAAAAAGCGGTCGAACACGCTCTTCCAGATGTGGCTGTAGCCGTCGACGCTGGTGCGCACGACCACGTGCGCCGTCAGCGCGCTAGCCGGATCGGCGGGCGAGAGCAGCACTTCCAGATCGCCCGAGCCCACCACGCCGACATGCGCGCGGGTCTTGACGGCGCGTTTGGCCGGATAGTCGAAAGTCAGATGTTCCATGAGTCGAGGCTCCTGTCGGCGTCGTGATGCGCCAGCATGTCGAGAAAGAGGGTGGCGGCGAGCAGATCGGCTGCACCGCCGGGCGATGCGTTGAGCGTCAGCAAGTCGTGTTCGAGCGCGGCGAGCGCGGCGCGGCCCGCGGCCGTCGAACTGCCGCCCGCGTCCAGCACGCGTTGCGCGCCGTGTTGTCCGGCATGCAAACCGGGCAAGCCCGCGCGATGCAGCAGGCAGGTGTCGTCGAGCGTGGCCATGATCGAGAGCAGGGCGTCGACGCGCGCGGCGTTTTCGTCGATGCCTCGCTGACGCGCTGCAAGCAACGCGGGCAAGCCCACGTCGATCACATGCGGGAAGCCGTCTTGCGCTTCGCGGCGCGCGCCACCCACCTGGTAGCGCTGACGCGCGCGTTCGCCGTGACTGTCGGAAGGCGCGGCGAAGCGATCCGGGAAGCAGGCGATCTGCGCGGCGCGCGTGCTGATCCGCGCTGCGTTCGGACGCATGGCGCCGGCGGGCAGCGCTGCCCCCGCGACCAGCAGGCCGACGATCCAGATCGCACCGCGATGCGCGTTGCTGCCGCCCGTGGCATTCAGCATGTCGAGTTCGCCAGCGCGGCCGATCTGCGCAAGTTCGGTACGCAGCAACGCGGACGGTTCGCCGCGGCGGCGCGCCGCGCGGGCGAGCGCCGCGAAGGTCGGCTCGAGCGCCTGCGCCGAGCGCAGCATAGTGTCGAGGTCGAGGTCGCGATGCGCGCCGCTGCCGCGCCGGTCGACCAGCGCGGGCTTGGGCGTGAGCTGGGCTTCGTCGATCAGCGCGGTGATGGCGTAGCGGGCGAGTTGCGCGTCGGAAAGCGTACGTACAGCGTTAGCGCAGCGCGCCTGCGCTTCTTCCCGCGCGAGCAAAGCAGGGGACGCCATGCTCACCAGCTCCTGAAGCGCGCCGGCGGTTCGTACAGGCCGCCCGACCAGGTCACCAGATCGTCGATGCTGCGCGCCGCCAGCAGCGAGCGCTTGGCCTCGCCACGCCGGATGCCGAGATCCTCGGGATACGCGACGATGCCGCGCCGGCGCAATTCCGCTGTCTTCTCCGGCTTCGCGCGCAGTCCGATCGGCGTCACGCCGGCCACGGCGGCAATCGCCGCGCGCCGCTCGTCGATGCCTTCGGCCTTGTGCAGATGTGCGATGCCTTCCTCGGTGACCACATGGCTGACGTCGTCGCCGTAGATCATCACGGGCGCAATCGGCATGCCGCTTTTCGCGCCGACCGCGACGGCGTCGAGCTCATCGACGAAGGTCGGCTCGCCGCCTTTCTTGTAGGTCTCGGCCATCTGCACGACCAGCTTGTGGCCGCGCGATACAGGACCCTCGTCGCGCAGCAGCTTGAGCCACGCTTCGCTCGAATGACGCCGGCCGCGCGGATCGTGGCCCATGTTCGGCGCACCGCCGAAGCCGGCGAGACGCCCGCGCGTGACCGTCGACGAATTCGCGTCGGCATCGATCTGCAAGGTCGAGCCGATGAACAGATCGACGCCGTATTGCCCGGCCAGCTGGCACAGCACGCGGTTCGAGCGCAGGCTGCCGTCGTTGCCGGTGAAGAACACGTCCGGACGCGCCTCGATATACCGCTCCATGCCGACTTCGCTGCCGAAACAATGGATGCTGTCCACCCAGCCCGACTCGATCGCGGGAATCATGGTGGGATGCGGATTGAGCGTCCAGTTGCGGCAGATCTTGCCCTTCAGGCCGAGCGATTCGCCGTACGTGGGCAGCAGCAATTCGATCGCGGCCGTATCGAAGCCAATGCCGTGATTCAGCGAGCTCACGCCGTAAGGCTCGTAGATGCCGCGAATCACCATCATCGCGGTCAGCACTTGCAGATCGCCGATATGGCGCGGATCGCGCGTGAACAGCGGCTCGACGGCGAAGGGCCGGTCCGCTTGCACGACCACGTCGACCCATGAACCCGGAATGTCGACGCGCGGCAGTTCGTCGACGATCTCGTTGACCTGCACGATCACGATGCCATGCCGGAAGGCCGCGGCCTCGGCGATGGTGGGCGTGTCTTCGGTATTCGCGCCGGTGTACAGATTGCCGTGACGGTCGGCCTTTTCAGCGCACAGCAGCGCGACGTGCGGCGTCAGATCCACGAACATGCGCGCATACAACTCGACGTACGTATAGATCGCGCCGATTTCCAACTGGCCGTCTTCGAGCAGTTGCGCGACGCGCAGGCTTTGCGGACCGGCAAACGAGAAGTCGACCTTATGCGCGATGCCGCGCTCGAACAGCGTCAGATGCTCGGGGCGGCCGATGCTCGAAATCAGCAGATGCACGTCGTGAATCTTCTGCGGATCGACCTTGGCGAACGAGCGGGAGAGGAAATCGGCCTGCTTCTGGTTATCGCCTTCGAGAGCGACGCGATCGCCCGGCTGAATCAGCGTTTCGAGCGCGTCGACGATGCGCTCCGGCGGCAGCACGCCGTCTTTGAGCCAGGGCGCAATGGCGGCGAGGCGGCGGTTCTTTTCGTCGCGGCGGGTGGTCCACGAACGGGCGGCGGTGGGTGTCGATACTGCGGACGCAGCGGCTTCGGCGGGTCGGTTCATCGGCTTAGTCAGCTCCCGGTAGTGGCGCGCGGGCGTCTGCCGCGCGGCCTGGGTTGATTCGCAAGCACGGCTTCGGCCTGCGCGCGTTCGGTGAGGAAACGATAAAGCAGGTCGCCCGTGCCCAGCAGATGCGCGACGACCAGTTGCTGTGCGGCGGGAATGTCGCGGCGTTCCACGGCGTCGAGCAGCGCGGCGTGTTCATTGTCGGACGCGCCCTTGTACGACGGCAAGCCGAACTTCAGACGCAGGTACCGTTCACCCCGCCGATGCAGCGTGCCGATCATCTCCTCGAGCTGCGGACGGGCAGCGGGCGCGTACAGGCTCATGTGAAACGCCACATTGCGCGCGACGTAAAGCGATGGGTTCGCCTCGCGTTCGGCGGCGCGGCACAGGCTGGCGGATTCGCGCAACGTGGCCGCCGTGTGCCTGGGAATCGCGAGCCCGATGGCGAGACTCTCCAGCGCGGAACGGATCTCGTAAATTTCGCGTGCTTCTTCCGCCGACAAAGGCGCGACGGTTGCGCCCTTATGCACGGCGGCTTTGGCCCAGCCTTCGCTCTCCAACTGACGCAGCGCTTCGCGCACGGGAATTGCGCTGACTGAAAAATGCCGCGCGATCGCGTCCTGCCGCAGCGGCGCGCCGGGCGCCAGCGTGCCGTCGACAATCGCCGCACGCAGCGCCTCCGCGATCACGCGGGACGTGCTCTCACGCGGCGCCGCCGCGGGTAACAGCGGGGTGCGCGCCGGGGCGTCCAGGGGAAAACCATCTATTGCGTCACTCATGATATCAAATATTATATATAAAAATTCCACAATTAAACGCGGGCAAACCCGGAAAGATCTTCACCGTTCATCGCACGAAGGCCGCTGAGCGGTCGTGCAAAGGCGCTGCCGTTCATCGCAGACGCGCTATCTCGTCGTTCCTGTCACGTATGCCAACTGTTGGACCGGAGGAGCATGATGAATTCACTCACCGACCGCACGTCGGTCACGCGGCGCCGCACGCCGCTTAATCGTTCGCAGATCGCAGGTTTTTGGGGAGCGTGGGCAGGCTGGACGCTCGACGGGATGGACTCGTTCATCTACGCGCTCGTGCTGACGCCCGCCCTGACCGAACTGCTGCCGCGCTCGGGCTATGCGGCGACGCCGGCGAACGTCGGGTTGGCCGGCTCGATTCTGTTCGCGCTGTTCCTGGTCGGGTGGGGGCTGTCGTTCATCTGGGGGCCGCTTGCCGACCGCTATGGCCGCACCAAGGTATTGGCCGGCACGATCTTCACGTTCGCCATTTTCACGGGACTGGCGGCGACCTCGCACAACGTATGGGAGCTCGGCATCTATCGCTTCATTGCGGGCGTCGGCATCGGCGGCGAGTGGGCGCTGGCCGGGACTTATGTGGCCGAAGCGTGGCCGGAGGACCGCCGCAAGATGGGCGCGGGTTATCTGCAAACGGGCTACTACGCCGGATTCTTCCTCGCCGCGGCGTTGAATTACACGATCGGCGTGCACTACGGCTGGCGCGCCATGTTCCTGACCGGCGCGGTGCCGGTCGTGGTCGCGATTCTGATCTTGCTGCGGGTGAAGGAGTCGGAGAAGTGGGAGAAGGCCGAGGCGCGCACCGTGCGAACCAAGCCGCTGCGCGAGATACTGGGACCGGCCTATCGGCGCCGCACCTGGGTCGCGTGCATTCTGCTGACGATCGCCATCATCGGGTTGTGGGCGGGCGCGGTGTACGAGCCGTCCGCCGTGATTCAACTGGCGACCAAGGCCGGCATGGCGAAGAACGACGCGATCAGAACCGCTTCGCTGGCTACGGGGTTGCTGTCGATCGCGACGATCCTCGGCTGTCTCGCTCTGCCGCCGCTCGCTGAGCGCATCGGCCGCAAGAAGACCCTGGCGATTTACTTCCTCGGCATGGCGGTGGCGATCGTCGGCAGTTTCGGCTGGGCGTTTTATTTGCCGAATGGGCTCGCGCCGTTCATTGCGTGGCTCTTCGTGCTGGGTTTTTTCGGCGGCAATTTCGCGCTGTTCAGCTTGTGGCTGCCGGAGCAGTTCGAAACCCGCGTGCGGGCGACGGCCTTCGCGTTCTGCACGTCGTTTGGGCGGTTCGTCGGCGCGGGCGTCAACTTTCTACTCGGCGCGGCGGTGCTGCATATGCATACGCTCGGGGTGCCGGTGGCGTTGACGGCGATCGCGTTTATCGTCGGACTGTTCGTGATTCCGTTCGCGCCGGAGACGAGAGGCGAGGTGTTGCCGCAGTAAGCTTGGCAGCTTGAGCGAAGAGGGGCGCGCCGGCACCTTGGGCGTGCGGCGCGCCCCGCCTCAATCCACCTGCCGCCGCACTCGTGCGCCTGGCCGCAGCACCGAAAGCAACGGCCAGCCGAGATTCACCCCCAGACTCGCCACCACGATCAACGCCATGCCCGCGAGCTGCAACATCGACAATGTCCGTCCGTAGACGAGCGCATCGACCACGATCGCCGTCAGCGGATACACGAACAGCAGCACGGCGATGATCGGCGTGCTCAGCTTGGGCAACGCGCCGTAAATCAGCACATACGAAAGCCCCGTATGCAGTACGCCCATGCCGACCAGCCAGAACCACTGCATCGGTCCGATATGCACGGCAGTGAGCGGCGCGATAAACGGCAGGCACACCACACCGACCGCGCACTGCGCGAGCGTCAGCAGATGCGGACGCAAATTGCCGAGCCCTTTGGCGATCAGCGTGACGCTCGCGTACAGCACCGAGCCCACCAGTGCTTCGCCGATCCCGATCAGATAGCTCGCATGACCCTGCAGGTTCTCCGTGGCCGCGACGCCCGACGCGAGCACGAGCCCCACAAAAGCAGTCGCGATCCAGCCGAGCCGGTCCATGCCGAGCCGCTCGTTGAACAACGCCGCGCCGATCAGCACGACCCAGAACGGCTGCACGTGAAACACCACGGTTGCCACCGCGATGCTGGTGCGATGAATCGCATCGAAGAAACCGACCCACTGCGTGACCATCAGCACGCCCGAAATCAGCGCCAGCGCGACGGTGCGCCGCGTGAAATGCGCGCGAGTGAAGAAACCCTTCCACGCACAATATGCGGCGAGCGAGAGAAAGCCGAACAGGCAGCGAAAAAATACGAGCGTGAGCGCGCCGAGCCGCGCTTCCTCGACGAAGATGCCGAGCGTGCCCATCAGAAGCCCGCCGCTGGCCAGCGTGATGGCGCCTTGTTGACGTTGGGTGAGGGACATGCGCAACGGCTCCGCGAATCGATGTGATGAGGTAATGCCCAGAGTATTGCGCGGCTTGCACGGCGCCGACAAACGAATTAAATTGAGCAATTCCATAAGCGGAATTGATAAATCATGCACCCCGAATTCGACGTCGATCTGCTGCGCACTTTCGTGGCGGTGGTGGAAACGGGCAGCTTCACGAAGGCGTCGACGACCGTGCATCGTTCGCAGGCGGCGGTCAGTATGCAGATCAAGCGGCTCGAAACCATGCTCGGCACGACGCTGTTCGCCCGCAATACACGCAATCTGTCGCTCACGCGGCCGGGCAATACGTTGCTCGAATACGCGCGGCGTGTGCTGGCGTTGCATGAGGAGGCGTGGTCGGCGATCGTGCGGCCAGAGGTGACAGGAAGAGTGGTGCTCGGTGCGCCGGACGACTACGTGTCGTCGCTGCTGTCGCCCGTTCTGCGGCGCTTTTCGAATCTGTATCCGCACGTGGAAATCGAAATCGTCTGCGCGCAAAGCACGTCGCTCGCGCCCATGCTCGCCGACAACAAGATCGATCTCGCCTTCGTCACGCGCGACCGCAAGCTGCGCGGCGAATTCGTGCGCAGCGAGCCGATGGTGTGGGTGGGGGCGTCGGTGGATACGCCGGTGCTGGCGGCGTCGCCGCTGCCGGTGGGGCTCTATGAGCCGGGCTGCGTGGCGCGCCAGCATACGCTGGCCGCGCTCGACGGCGCGCGGATCCGCTATCGCGCCGCGTTCAGCAGCGCGAGCCTGATGGGACTGGTGGCGACCGTGGATGCGGGGTTGTCGGTGATTGCGCTCACGCGTTGCAGCGTGCCGCCACGGTTCGCGATTCTCGGTGAAGCACAGGGTTTGCCGAAGATCGCGCCGCTGGAAATCGTGGTGGCGCGCAGCGCCAAATCGGATCGTCCGACTTGCGATTATCTGGCCGCGCAGATGATGCAGGATCTGTCGCAGCGGCCTCAGGCGCGTGGGGCTTCGGCTTAGGGGCGGGCAGAAGCGATTGTGCGGGTCGAGTTGCGGAAGGCGGCATTCAAGTTCGCCTTCGCACTTTTAATGTTCAAACGCTGCGTTCAAGCACGCGCATAAGCCGTCACTTCGCCATCCACCGCAAGCCGTACCTGCTCGCCCGGCCGCGGGCAGAGATAGCCCGGCACCCGCGCGCGCACCATCGTCCGCGCGTCGGAACGCAATTGCAGCGCGACGCCCGCGTCCTGCCCTTGAAAGATCACTTCCGTGACGACAGCGTCATACGTTGCCGCGCCGTTAGGCATCCTTTCTTCGGCGCGCAACAGACGGATCTGCTCGGGCCGCACCATCACGTCCACAGCGCCTTGGCCGGTCGGCCCGGACAACGACAACTCGCCGAGCTCGCACCTCACGCGATCCCGTATGGCCATGCCCGGCAACAACACCGCCTCGCCGACGAACGATGCCAGCTCGCGCGTCACTGGCCGGCGATAGAGCGTCTCCGGCGTCGCCGTCTGGATCAGCCGGCCGTTCCACAACACCGCCACTTCATGTCCGAGCGACAACGCCTCGGATTGATCGTGCGTGACCAGCACGGCCGTCGCGCCGGTCGCGGCCAACGCGCTGGCCACGGCTTGCCGGGTTTCGAGCCGCAAGGCGGCGTCGAGCGACGAGAAGGGTTCGTCGAGCATCACCAGCGTTGGCGACGGCGCGAGCGCACGCGCCAGCGCGACGCGCTGCTGCTGACCGCCCGACAACTGCTGCGGCGCGCGTTCGCCGAAATTCCCCGGCAAGCCGACCAGCTCCAGCAACTCGGCCACGCGATGCCGCGCGCGTCGCTGCGCGCGCGGCAAGCCGAACACGATGTTGTCCGCCACCGACAGATGCGGAAACAGCGCGCCTTCTTGCGGCACATAGCCGATGCGGCGCTGTTCGGAGGGCACATGCAGATCGTCGCCGACTACGCGGCGGCCGTCGATTTCGACACTGCCGCCGTCGGCGCGTTCGAAACCGCACAGCAAGCGCAGCAAGGTGGTCTTGCCGCTGCCCGACGGACCGAGCAGCGCCAGCAGTGTGCCGCGCTCGACGGAAAGATCGATGCCGTGCAGCACAGGCGTGCCGTCGAATGATTTTTGCAGCCCGCGGATACGAAGTTCGCTCATGAAAATCCGATGATAAAAGCGCTGCGCGTCAGCTGCGTTCGCCGAGCAGCGCCGATTTGCCGAGCAATGCGAACAGGAGGCCGGAAGCGAACAGCGAGATGCCGGTAAGCAACGCCGCGTAGGGCGCCGCCGCGGCGAACGCCATGGTCGACGTGTCGGCCCAGACTTGGGTGGCGAGCGTTTGCGTGTCGAGCGGGGAGAGCAGCAGCGTCGCGTTCAGTTCAGTGACGACCGAGATGAACACCATCGCCGCGGCCGCGCCGAGCCCCGGTCCGGCGAGCGGCAACACCACGCGCAACAGCGTCTGCGACCAGTTCAGGCCGAGTGCGCGCGCGGTCTCTTCGAGGCGCGGCTGCGCCTGCATGAAGGCGGCGCGCACACTGACGAGCGCAAGCGGCATGAACAGCATGGAGTAGGCGATCACCAGCAGCGTTGCGCTCTGATAGAGCGGTTGCAGCGCATGGACCGCGAGCGACACGATCGCCAGCGCGATCACCAGCCCCGGCACGCCCTGCGCGAGAAACACCGTGCGTTCGAACAGAGTCGCGAAACGGGTCGGATAGCGCACTAGCAGGAACGCCAGCGGCACCACGAGCAAGGTGGTCAGCAACGCCGCGGCAAGCCCGAAACCGAGCGACGAAATCGTGGCATTGAACAGCAGTTCGGGCGACACATCAGCCGGCGTGACGGCTGCCGCGCCCGGCTGCGTGAGCCAGTAGCCGATCATGCCGAGCGGCACGCCGAGCGTGGTGACTGACAGCAACGCAAGGCCGGCGACGACGATCCAGCGCCATACGCCGAGCTCGTAGCGCAAGACCGCGCGACGTGTGCCGCGATCGACGCGTTCATAACGCGCCGCGCCGCGCACGCGAAACTCGAATGCCAGCACGATCAGGCAGATCACGATCAACAGGCAAGCGAGCAGCGAAGCGCCGCCGCCATCGAAACTGGTGCGGAATTCCGCGTAGATCTGCGTGGTGAAGGTACGAAAACGCAGCAGCGTAAATGCGCCGAACTCGGACAGCACGCCGAGCGCGACCAGCAGCATGCCGCCGAGCAACGCGGGGCGCAGTTGCGGCAGCACCACGCGAATGAACGTGGTCCAACGGTTGCAACCGAGTGCGCGCGCGCTTTCTTCGAGCGCCGGATCCATGCCCCGCAACGCGGCGGCGACCGGCAGATAGACCAGCGGAAAATACGCGCAGGTCAGCACGAGCAACGCGCCCGTGAAGTCCTGCAGATCCTGACTCAACGACACCCACGCATAGCTCGATATGAACGCGGGCATGGCGAGCGGCGCGGCGCTCAACACGGCCCACGCGCGACGCCCCGGCAAATGCGTGCGCTCGACGAACCACGCAGCCGCTGTGCCGATCACGGCGGACACCAGCGTGGTCGAGACGGTAATCATCAGCGTGTTGATCAGCAGTTCGCCGACCAGCGGCCGGAAGATCAGATCAATCGCTTCGGCCGCGCCGAAGCTCGCGGCGCGCCAGAACGTAAACGCAATCGGCAGCAACACCAGCAAAGCGCTGAGTGCCGCTGCCGCGAACAGCCCGCGAGGCGCACGCGAACGGGCGCGCGCCGGGACCGTGGAGACAGCCGGTGGCCCGGCTGACAATGCTTCGCTCATTACAGCAGGCCTGCCTGGCGCAGCAGCTTGCCGGCCTGGCTATCGTCGCCGAGTTGCTGGATCGTCAGCGGCGGCGGGCTCAGTTCGGCGAACGGCTTGAGGATCGGATCCGGTGCGACGCCGGCGTGCAGCGGATACTCGAACATCACATGGCTCTTGGCCATCAATTCCTGCGCGCGCTCGCTGACCAGATACGCGAGAAACTTTTGCGCGCCGTCCGTGTTGTGCGCGGACTTCAGCACCGCCGCGCCCGACACGTTCACGGCCGCGCCGGCGTCGCCGTTGGCGAAGTGATAGATCGCGCTGCGGGTCTTGGCGTCGCCGAGTTCGGCATGCAGACGCGCCCAGTAGTAGTTGTTGATCAGACCGGTCGCGACACCGCCGCGGTTCACGGCGGCGACCACGCCTTCGTCGTCGTCGAAAATCTGCGCGTTGGCTTTCAGGCCCTTGAGCCATTGCACTGTTTGCGCTTCGCCCTTCAGCGCGAGCACGGCGGAGACAAGCGGCAGAAAGTCGCCGTCGCTCGGCGCGATGCCGATCTTGCCTTTCCATTCCGGCTTGGCGAGATCGAACAGCGATTGCGGCAGTTGCGATGCCTGGACCTTGGTGGTGTTGTAGGCGAGCACGTTCTCACGCGCGGTCACCGCAACCCATGCGCCGGTCGGCGAGTTGAAGCGCGTCGGCACGGTGGCGAGCGTCGAGTTGTCCACCTTGTTCAGCAGGCCTTTCTCTTCGAGCAGCATCAGCTCCGGCGAGTTCTCCGTGAAGTACACGTCGGCGGGCGTGGCGGCGCCTTCGGCAACGATCTGCGCGGCCATCGCCGGGCCTTCGCCGTTGCGGATCTTCACCGAGATGCCCGATTGCTTTTCGAAGTCCTTGGCGAGCAGATTGACGACCTGCTCGTGCTGCGCGTTATACAGCGTGATCGACGCGGCCTCGGCCGCCGACGGCACCGTCGCGAAAGCAGCGAGCGTGAGGGCGACTGCGCTGCCTAGCGTAGTGGCCACGGCACGCAGACGCGCGCCAAACGAGTTGTAAGCCATGATCCAGAAGTCCGTGGTGATGTTGTAGTTGATCTGTGTTGTTGTCGACTGCGTCTGCTTTACGTCTCGAACAATCCCGCGCCGATATACGAACCCGGCTTCGCGCCCGGCGGCACGGCGAAAATCGCGCTGCCGACGTGCGTGGTGAACTGGTTCATCATGTCGAACTTCGCGAGCCTGTCGTTGATCGGAATGAAGCCGGTACGCGGGTCGCTCTGATGCGCGATGAAGATGAGCCCCGCGTCGTACTCGGTTTCCTGGCGCCATGGCGGCCAGCGCTCGATGTAGAAGTTCGTGCCGTCGTTGTACGAGTACGAACGCCGCAAAATCTGCGCGCCGTTGTTGCTCGCCTGATTCGACAGACGCACGTGCGAGTTCTCCGGAATCACCGGATTGCCGTCCTTGTCTTCTTCCTTCAGGTCGACGGCATCGAACTCGTTCTTTTTGCCGATCGGCGCGCCGCTGTATTTGTGGCGCCCGAACACCTGTTCCTGGAAGTCCAGTTCGGTGTTGTCCCAGTGCTCCAGCGTGATGCGGATGCGCCGCACGACGGTGTAGGTGCCGCCTTCCATCCACGGCGCGTCGGCGCTGGCGCCGGCCCACACGAACTGGTTCATCAACGGCGGCCTGGCGGTGGAGGGATTGTTGGTGCCGTCCTTGAAGCCCATCAGATTGCGCGGCGTCTGACCGCGCGGACCCGACAGGAAACCGGCCTGGCCCCAGCGCATCGCCGCCGTGCCGTATGCCATGCGCGACAATTGGCGCACGGCGTGAAACGCCACTTGCGCGTCGTTCGCGCAGGCCTGGATGTACAGGTCGCCGCCGGTCTTTTCCTTGATCAACTGGTCGCCGTTAAAGCGCGGCAGATCGACGAGCGCGGCGGGGCGGCGCGCGGCGAGTCCGTAGCGGTCCTTACCCTCATGAGTGAAGAGACCCGGGCCGAAGCCGAACGTGATCGTCAGTCCGTTGGGGCCGAGACCGAGTACGTCGCCGGAATCGGGCGCGGCTTTATTCTGGTCCGCGTCGCCGGTGGGCAGCGGCGCGGCCGTGCCGCCTTGCGTGAGACGCGCGGCCGCCTCGGTCCAGGCGCGCAGCAGGGCGATCACGTCGTCGCGCTTCTCGGTGGTGAGATCGAGCGCGGCGACGTAGGTATGACTTTGCTGCGGCGTGACGATGCCGCCCTGATGCACGCCGTAGAACGGCTCGACGGCCAGTTGCGGATCGGCGGCGGCGTGCGGCTGTGTCTTGCCGAGCGCGTTCTGCGACGTCGCCAGACCCGCGCCGAGGCTCGCGCCGGCGGCAACCGCGGCGCCGCCCGCCTTGAGAAACCCGCGCCGTGAAGGCCGCGGGGGTTGGTCGTTTGCCATGATTACTTCACCTTCATTCGGCTTGGAGACATTCAATTTATTTCGCAAGCACCAGCGTGTTCACGTCGTCCTGCACGTAGTAGAAACCGTCGCCTTCAGGTGTCATGGCGAGGCCGAACAGGTCGCCGTTGCCCGGCGGCGATTGCGCCTTGTCCGTGTCGATCCAGCGCGCGTAGATCTGCTTCCCGCTGGCCGGATCGATTTCGACGATCTGGCCGTTCAGCGCGTTGGTGACGAGCAGGTGACCATTAGGCGCGGTCACCATCGCGAGCGGCCGGTGCAGCAGGCCGTCGGCCGTCAGTTGACGGCCGACGCCCGCGCTCGTGTCGCGCGTCATCGGTTCGTCGATTTCGGTGATGCGGTTGCCGATCGCGTCGGACACGTACAGCAGTTTCTGATCGGGCGAGAGCGCGAGGCCGGTCGGGCCGACGAGGAACACGCCCTTGTCGGCCTGCGCGCCGAAGCCGCTGCCCACCACCGTTTCCTTCTTCACGACCGGCGGCTTGCCGGCCGGCACGTCGAGGTCCAGACGCAGCACGGTGGCCTGCTTGAACACCGGCGGATTGCCGTCCGCGCCGCCCACGCCGAAGCCGGCCATGCTGACGAACAGCGTCGCGCTGCTGCCGTTGTCGACGACCGCCATGTTGCCCCACGGATCGTTGATGTTCGGGCTACTGATGGTCGCGGCGACCTTGCCTTGCGGATCGATCACGATCAGACAGCCGGCGCCCTTGGTGCCAGTGGTGCCGTCGTTGCTCGGCGTGCTGCCGACGATCACGTAGCCGGACTTGAGCATGGTCATCGCGGTCGAGAGGCCGATGCCGCCCGGACATTCCTTCAGATCGCGCGGCACCGTCGCGAACACCGTCATCTCCCTGGTGTCCGGGTGATAGTTGATGATCGTGCTGCCGGTGCCCTGCAGATTCGTCGAGTTATTGAAGTTGCCGACCAGTACGTCGCCCTGCTTGACGGTGCCCGCCGTGACCGGCGCGACCACCACGGCGTACGGATTCTGGTCGCCGTTGCCCGGCACGGTGTTGATCAGCGTGGTGTGGTGCTTGACGGTTTCGAGGAAACCTTGCGGCTCGGCGTGCGCGCTGCCGGCGCTCACCAATGCAGCCGCGCCGAGAGCGGCGGCAAACAAAGGCCATGCGAGGACCCGCGCGGCGCGCGGCGAAAACTTGCGCGTGGGATTGTTCACGATTGAGCCTCCGTGCCTGCGCACAAAGCGGTGATTGCGGTCATGATCGAAAGCATGGGATTCGATATTGTCGGTAGCGTGTGAATTGGGCGCGGTCATCAGAAGTTGATGTTGGTCCGCACGCCGATGACGAACGTGTTGCGCAGTGGCTGCGTCGGATCGTTCGGATTCTGGCCGGCGCCGGCGTTGAATGTGTATTGCGCGTCGGCTTGCAATTGCCACCACGGATTGACCTGGTACTGATAGGTCGCTTCGAGCGCGGTTTCGCTGGTTCGCACGCCGTACGGTCCGTTGGTGAACGCGCGGGTATCCGCATCGAGTCCGTTCACATGATTGCCGACCTTGATGTAGGTAAGCGCAAGGCCCACGCTGTCGTTGTCGCGGCCTTGGAACGGCGCTTTCATCACGACGCCGACGTTCGCAGCGAGGCTGACCAGGTTGCGGTCGCCGGGCGCGCCCATCACGCGCGCGAACACGCCGATGCTGCGCGGCTCGTCAGGATCGGGACGCCAGATCATCTGGTCGGCCACCGCGTAGATGCTGTAGTCGCCGCGATGATTCTGGGCGACGCCGCTCGTGGCCGGATTCGCGAGCGACAAGCCGGTGTTGTCGTAGCGCTGATCCGCGAAGCTGCCGTTGTTGTACCAGACGCCGAGCTTATAGGTGCCGGGCAAACCGCCGCCGCCCGCGCCGACCATCTCGCCGTCGGCCGGCTGGTTGATCGCGTACTGCAACTCGCCGATGAACAGCGCGCCGTTGTGCAGATTGAAGTTGGTGCCGCTCTTGTTGTTCGGGTTGTTGCCGAGCGGGTCGCCGTCGTACACGCCGGCGAGAGCCGTCAACGAAGGCGTGATCTGGCCGCGCACGCGCACGCCGAGGTCGGACAGCGGATACGCCGGACCGCCTGAGGGCATGTCGTACGAAGGCAGCGCGGGCCAGCCGAACATCGTGTTGACGAACAGCGCCGAGTATTGGCTCGTGATGAATTCCTGGTCGATACTTTGCTGACCGATCTTCACGTCGATGCGTTTGTTCAGGAACGATTGCTGGTACCACAATTCCCACAGACGGGTCGTGTCGTCCGCTTCGATGCCGCTCGCCGTATTCAGCGTGCCGAGCTTGTTGGCGCTGAGATTCGCGCCATGGATCTGCAACGCGCTGACGTTGAACAGGCCGCCCGGCAGGCCGAACGCTTTTTGCGTGTCCAATTGCACGGTGGCGGTCGTCAGGCCGTCGTAGTCGGCGCCTTTCGCGAGACCGCCGCGCAGATTGGCGAGCACTTCGCTGGTCTCGGTGAGCGTGAAGGTCACGCCGTATTTGCCGAGCCAGGGGCGCAGGCCGCCGATGTCGCCCAGCATCTGCTGGCGATTCCAGAAACCGGTCCACTGGTTCGCCTGGGTCGCCTGAATTTTCAAGTCGGCCTCGGGCGCTTCGGGCGCGGCGTCGGGATTCGCTTCGGCCATGGCGACGCCGGCTGTCAGCGACGCCCAGGCGAAAGCCGTGCAGAGGGCGGCACGCCGCACCGAGGGCAAACGCGAACGGCGCGTGAGAGCGGCGCGCGGCGCGGAATCGCGAAACGGACGCGCTTGTGCGCCAGGTCCGTTGAAATGGGCGAACTTCATCGAAATCCTTATTGGTGTTGTATCGACTCATTGAAACCATCGCGACGCGTCGCCGCCTGCCCGCGATTTGCCCTATCGGTTCGCGACGCCGACACAGCAGATGGCGAGATCGTACGCATGCGAATTTGGTGAGTCAACACAAATGAGAACGATTCGCATCAATATTACTGACGTATAACTTTGCGCTTTACGGACTGCTACTAAACCGCATTTGCACGTAATTCGCAGCGAATGTAAATGTAATGAAAACGAATGCTGGTGGTCATATCGACGCACTACCGACTCCAGCCAAGGCCGCCGCCGCGAGTTGACCGCAAAAGCGGCTATGATCGATTTCCAAAACGCACGGTCGCACGCATCCGGCCCGCGACAAGCGCCCAAACCCATACTGGATGGAACCTGCCGATGTCTCACACAGTGAATCTGGATAACTACTTCGCCCGTATTGGCTACCAGGGGCCGCGCGCGGCGACGCTGGAAGTGCTTCAGGCGCTTCACCGGTTGCACCCGCGGGCGATTCCGTTCGAGAATCTGAACCCGCTCACGCGGCGTCCGGTGAAACTGGACCTCGAATCGGTCGAACGCAAACTCGTCACAGACCGCCGCGGCGGCTACTGTTTCGAACAGAACGCGCTGTTCGCCGACGTGCTGACGCAGTTGGGCTTCGCGGTCACGCCGTTGCTCGGGCGCGTGCTGTGGGGCCGGGCATCGGACGCGCCGCCGCCGCCGCGCACGCATATGGTGTTGCGCCTCGACATCGACAACGAAGCCTGGATCGCGGACGTCGGCTTCGGCAGCGTGACGCTGACCGCGCCGCTGCGCCTGACCGCGGGTCTCGCGCAACGTACGGAACTCGGCACGTTCCGTCTCGCCGACGCATCGCGTGAGGCGCTCAATCTCGAAGTGCAGGCTCGCGACGAAAGCTGGGCGCGGGTCTATTGCTTCGATCTGCAGCCGGTCGAGTGGATCGATTACGAAACCTCGAACTGGTACACGGCGACCTCGCCGGAAGTGATTTTTGCGAGCACGCTGATCGTGTGCCGCGTGCTGCCCGAGGCGCGGCTCGCGCTGTTCAACGATCAACTGAGCGAGCGCGCGGCCGACGGCCGGCTCATCAGCGAGCGGCAAATCAAAAGCGCCGGCGAACTCGCGGCGTGTCTGCGCGATCAGTTCGGCATCGACACCGGCGACCTGGACATCGCCGGGATATTCGACCGCGTGCGCGCGCCGGCTCAAACCGCGTAGCAAGCAACGGCCATGGTCGCGCGCCTCATCTTCCAAACGGTGGTGTGGCTGGTGGGCATGGGCGCGCTGCTGTTTGGCGCGGCGGGCACCTTCGTATGGCCGGCCGCGTGGTGGTATGTAATCGAGTTGGGCGTGCTGAGCCTGTGGATCGGTTTGTGGCTGGCGCGTCACGATCCCGGCCTGCTCGCCGAGCGACTGTCGCCGTTGTTGCAGGCGCAGCAAAACCGCTGGGACCGCATTTTCATGGTGAGCGTATCGGTCGCGTGGTGCGGCTGGCTCGTCCTGATGGCGTTCGACGCGATGCGCTTTCACTGGAGCGCGCCATTGCCGGTGGCACTGGTCAGCCTCGGCTCGCTCTGCGTGTTCCTCTGCCTCTTCATGTGCCGCTTCGTGTTCCAGGCCAATAGCTATGCCGCGCCGGTCGTGAAGATCCAGACGAGCCGCGGGCATAAGGTGGTCGATACCGGCCTTTACGCGCATGTCCGTCATCCGATGTATTCCGCGGCGCTGCTGCTGTTCTTCGGCACACCCTTGCTGCTTGGATCGTGGTGGGGTCTCGCCTTCGTGCCGGTCATGGTGATCGCTATCGGCTGGCGCGCGGTGCGCGAAGAGCGTGTTTTGGCCGCGCAACTCGACAGCTACACGGACTACATGGCGCGCGTGCGTTATCGCTTCGTGCCGTTCATCTGGTAGGCGCGTCGCCTCGGCGTTCGCGCCGCGTTCATCTGCTCAGCTTGCATCAACCTGTCTAGACAAAATAGCTCGCGCTTGCCCGAGCTGCGATGTGCGCCACGCCTCTTTCACCCATTAAGAACTCCCCGCAAAGCCCCGTCACGCTGAATATCCTAGGGGCTTACCCGATGATCCCGCCAATTTCTCACAAATTCTCTTGCGACTGCTTTTTGACTCATGCAGACTTGTCTATACAAATTAAGCAGCGATTAAACATCCGACTCGATGGTGTCCTCAATCAAAGGAGTTTCGACGTGAAAGTGAAGCGCACGACGGCAGCAAAAACATTGATCGGCGCCGTGCTCGGCGCTGCGGCGATTTTCGCGGCACCGGTGCAGGCCAAAGACTGGAAGACGGTGACGATCGCGCTCGAAGGCGGCTACGCGCCGTGGAATCTGACCTTGCCGGGCGGCAAGCTGGGCGGCTTCGAACCCGAACTGGTCGCCAACCTGTGCGAGCGCATCAAGCTGCAATGCAATCTCGTGGCGCAAGACTGGGACGGCATGATTCCCGGTTTGCAAGCGGGCAAGTTCGATGTCCTGATGGACGCGATCTCGATCACGCCGGAGCGTGAAAAGATCATCGCCTTCTCGAAGCCGTATGCCGCCACGCCCGCCACGTTCGCCGTCGCCGACGCCAAGGTGCTGCCCAAGGCCGCGCCGGGCGCCGGTGTCGTCAAGCTGTCCGGCGACCCGAAGGCCGACCAGCCGACCGTCGACGCGTTGCGCAAGCAGTTGAAGGGCAAGACCATCGGCATCCAGTCGGGCACGGTCTACACCAAGTTCATCAATGACGGTTTCAAGGACATTGCCACGATCCGCGTCTACAAGACCTCGCCCGAGCGCGATCTGGATCTGGCCAACGGCCGCATCGACGCTTCCTTCGACGACGTGACGTACTACGCCGCCAATATCGACAAGAAAGAAACCGCGTCGATCGTGATGGCCGGTCCGAAGATCGGCGGCCCGATCTGGGGGCCGGGCGAAGGCCTCGCGTTCCGCAAGCAGGACGCCGACCTGAAAGCGAAGTTCGACACCGCGATCAGCGCCGCGCTCGCCGACGGCACCGTCAAGAAGCTCTCCAACAAGTGGTTCAAGACCGACGTCACGCCTTGATTCGCCAGGACGTCGAGAGGCAACGGCAGGCGCGCGTGGCGAAAGAGCCGCGCGTGCCGGCTGGTTCGATCCGCCGCAATGGATGAAGATGAGAGGTAGGGAATGGCTCTGATACAGATGCTCGGCTTCGGGCCGGAAGGCTGGGGCGGCGTATTGCTGCTCGCGGCGTTGATGACGGTGGCGCTCACGCTTGCGGCGCTTGCGGTCGGCGCCGTGTTCGGCGCGCTGGTGGCGGCCGCCAAGCTGTCGCGTTTTCGTACGCTGCGCGTGATCGGCGATATCTACACCACGGTGTTTCGCGGCGTGCCCGAACTGCTCGTCATCTATCTGTTCTATTTCGGCGGCTCGACGCTCGTTACGAGCGTCGGCCAGTTGTTCGGCGCGGAAGGCTTCGTCGGCGTGCCGCCGTTCGTGGTCGGCGCGCTGGCCGTGGGCATGATTTCAGGTGCCTACCAGGCCGAGGTGTACCGCTCGGCGGTGCTGGCGGTGTCGCGCGGCGAACTCGAAGCCGCGCGCTCGATCGGCATGCCGACGCTGACCATGGCGCGCCGCATCCTGATTCCGCAAGTGCTGCGTTTCGCGTTGCCCGGCATCGGCAACGTCTGGCAATTGAGCCTGAAGGACTCGGCGCTGATCTCCGTGACGGGGCTCGCCGAATTGCTGCGCACGAGTCAGGTGGCGGCGGGTTCCACGCATCAATACTTCACGTTCTTCGTGGTGGGCGGCGCGCTCTATCTGATCATGACCAGCATCTCGAACCGCGTCTTCAACCGTGCCGAAGCGCACGTGGGCCGGTCCTTCAAGCGCAACTTCGCGCGTAACTGACGAGGGCGGCCATCATGCATTTCGACTTCGACTTTCTGTTCGACACGATCAAGCAACTGCTCGCGGCCGTGCCGACCACGCTGGGCCTGTTCTTCTGCTCGTTGATTCTCGGCGGCCTGCTTTCGCTCGTGATCGTCACGATGCGCGTGTCGCCGCACTGGCTGCCGAATCGCTTCGCGCGCGCTTATATCCTCGTGTTCCGCGGCTCGCCGCTGCTGATCCAGATGTTCCTCGTGTACTACGGCATGGGCCAGTTCGGCGTGATCCGCGAGAGCTTCCTGTGGCCGGTGCTGCGCGAGCCCTATATGTGCGCGGTGCTGTCGCTCGCGCTCTGCACGGCCGGCTATACCGCCGAAATCATTCGCGGCGGCTTGATGGCGGTGCCGGTCGGTCAGATCGAAGCCGGTTATTCGATCGGCCTGTCGGGTTTTGCGCTGCTGCGCCGTGTGATTGGCCCGATCGCCTTGCGCCAGTGTTTGCCGGCGTATTCGACTGAAGCGGTGCTGCTCGTCAAATCGACGGCGCTCGCGAGTCTCGTCACCGTGTGGGAAGTGACGGGCGTCGCGCAGCAGATCATCCAGCAAACCTATCGCACGACGGAAGTCTTCATCTGCGCCGCGCTGATCTATCTGTTCCTCAATTTTGTCATCGTGCGCTTGCTTGGCATGCTCGAAACGCGTCTGTCGCGCCATCTGCGCGCGGCGCGCCCGGTCGCGGTCAGCCGCCCGGTTTCCGCCACCACCGAAGCACGCCGCGCCGCGCCGTGAACGGCCGCCCATCCTGGATGAATCTGGAGAATCCCATGAACGCTACGGCACCCGTTGCACTGTCGGTCAAGAACATTCACAAATCGTTCGGCGATCACCACGTGCTCAAAGGCATTTCGCTCGACGCCCATCAAGGCGATGTGATCTCGATTCTTGGCGCGAGCGGTTCGGGCAAGAGCACGTTCCTGCGCTGCTTGAACCTGCTCGAAACGCCCGACGACGGCTCGGTCTCGCTCGCCGGTGAAGAGCTGAAAATGAAGCGCCGCGGCGACGGCAAACTGCAACCAAGCGACCGCCGCCAGGTGGACCGGGTGCGCTCGCAACTCGGCATGGTGTTCCAGAACTTCAATCTCTGGTCGCACATGACCGTGCTGGAAAATCTGATCGAAGGGCCGATGCGAGTGCAAAAGCGCAGCCGCGCCGAATCGGTGGAAGAGGCTGAAGCGCTGCTGGCGAAAGTCGGTCTGGCGGAAAAGCGCGGCCACTATCCGGCGCATCTTTCAGGCGGTCAACAGCAACGCGTGGCGATTGCGCGCGCGTTGGCCATGCATCCCAAAGTTATGCTGTTCGACGAACCGACCTCGGCGCTGGATCCCGAACTGGTGGGCGAAGTGCTGCGCGTGATGCGCTCGCTGGCCGAAGAGGGCCGCACCATGCTGGTCGTCACGCACGAAATGGGTTTCGCGCGCCATGTATCGAATCGCGTGATGTTCCTGCATCAGGGCCAAGTGGAAGCCGACGGCACGCCCGACGAAGTGTTCGTCGAATGCAAATCGGACCGTTTCCGGCAATTCGTTTCGAGCCATCAGGACCGCACCACCAACTAATCAGCATCACCAGGTAATCCACCAGGCAGAGCGTTCATATGGCCGTGATCCGTTCCAATCGTCCTCTCGACTGGGCTCAGGTGGCAGCGGTTGCCGCCGGTGAGCCGCTCGAGCTTTCCGCCGACGCCCGTGCGCGCATCGCCGCGGCGCGCGTGCTGGTCGAACAGATCGTCGAGCGCGGGATTCGCGCGTATGGCGTGAATACCGGCGTCGGCGCGTTGTGCGACGTCGTCGTTTCGCCGGGCGAGCAGCGCAGCTTGTCGCGCAACATTCTGATGAGCCATGCGGTCGGCGTCGGCGCGCCGCTCGGCGCAGCCGAAACGCGCGCGGTCATGGCCGCGGCCGTCAACAACTTCGCGCACGGACATTCGGGGATTCGCCTCGAAGTCGCGGATCAACTGGTGGCGCTGCTCAACGCCGATTGCCTGCCGGAAGTGCCGGCGTTCGGCTCGGTCGGGTATCTGAGCCATATGGCGCATATCGCGCTCGTCTGCATCGGTGAAGGCTACGCGCGCTTGCGCGGCGAGCGAATCACAGGACGCGCCGCGCTGCAACGCCTCGGGCTCGAACCGCTCGTGCTCGAAGCCAAGGAAGGGCTGAGTCTCGTCAACGGCACGCCGTGTGTCACCGGCCTCGCAGCGTTGGCTCTCGCGCGTGCCGAACGCCTGCTCGACTGGACCGACATGGTCGCCTCGATGAGCTTCGAGAATCTGCGCGGCCAGCTTGCGGCTTTCGACGAAGACTCGCTGGCCTTGCGTATTTCGCCGGGCCTGAACCTGGTCGGTGGGCGCATGCGCGCCGCGCTGGCCGACAGCGGCATTCTCGCGGCGGTGGTCGGTCAACGCACGCAAGACCCGCTGAGCATGCGGACCATTCCGCACGTGCACGGCGCCGCGCGCGACGTGCTCACTGCGACCGCCGACGTGGTCAATCGCGAACTCGCGTCGATTACCGACAACCCGATCGTCGCCGGCACGCCGGAAGAGCCGCGCGTGTATTCGCAGGCGCACGCGGTGGGCGCGTCGATCGCGCTGGCAATGGACAGCCTCGCTACCGCGATCGCGCAAGTCGCCGCAATGGCCGAGCGCCGCCTCGACCGTCTCGTCAATCCGCTGGTGAGCGGCCTGCCCGCGTTTCTCGCCGAGCCTGGCGGCACCTGTTCCGGCTTTATGATCGCGCAGTACACGGCGGCCTCGCTGGTCGCACAGAACCGGCGGCTCGCGCTGCCCGCGAGTCTCGACGGCGGCATCACCTCGGCCTTGCAAGAGGATCACCTGTGCCACGCCACGCCCGCCGCGCTGAAGGCGCTGGAAATCATCGACAACGCCGGACGCATCGTCGCGATCGAATTGCTGGCGGCGGCGCAAGCCTACGACCTGCAAAGTATCGACGCGCCACGCGCGCCGCACACCGGAGCGCTGTGGCAGCGCGTGCGGCGCGTCGTGCCGACCTACCGCGACGACCGTCCGCTCGCGGACGACATGAGCGCCGCCTTTCGCATGATCGCCGACGAGGCGCCGCCGCCGTTGCCGAACCCAGGTAAGATTGGCCCTCGGCCGCTCACGTCCGCCGACGGCGCGGCCGCGGCAGCACCTGCCACGCTCGCGAATCTGGCGGCCGCGGGCCACGTGCGCGCAGCCGCGAGTATCGCTGTCAACGACGGGCAGGCTGCCGCGCACATTGCATGATGCAGACGCCGCCGGTGAGCGGGCTATCCGCCGGCAAGCCGGTCAAGGTGTACCAACCAGGTACAAACCAGGTACAAACCAGGTACAAACGGCGTATCACCCACGAGGTCGGAGTGAACACAACTACAAGCACGCGCATCGCGGTGACGCAGGACCGCCCTGATTGCAGCCAGGAGACGCCGGCGAAAGCCATGCCTGCCTATGAGCAGATCAAACGCTACGTGATCAGGCGCATCAGCGAAGGCGACTGGAAGCCCGGCGGGTTGATCCCGTCCGAAACGGAACTGGTCAAGGAGTTCGGCGTTGCGCGCATGACCGTGTCGCGCGCGCTGCGCGAATTGACTACCGAACGCGTGCTCACGCGCGTGCAAGGTTCCGGCACCTTCGTCGCGCCGCAGCGCTACGAATCGACGGTGCTGGAAATCCGCAACATCGCCGATGAAATCGCCGCGCGCGGCCATCGCCATTCGGCACGCGTGCTGACGCTCGAACCGAGCGATGACCCGCAGGCGCTAGAAGCGCTCGGTCTCGCCAGCGGGCCGGCCTTTCATTCGTGCATCGTGCACAGCGAGGAGGGCGAGCCGATCCAGTACGAGGACCGTTACGTCAACCCGAAGGTGTTCCCTGATTATCTGAACCAGGATTTCACAATCGAAACGCCGAATCACTACATGGTGCGGCTCGCGCCGATTCAGCGCGCGGAGTTTCGCATCTATGCGCAGAAGCCCGACGCCTATGTGCGCCGGCATCTGCTGATGGATATCGGCGAGCCGTGTCTGCAACTCTGGCGCCGCACGTGGGTGGGCGACGACGTGGCGACCTCGGTGCAGTTGTGGCATCCGGCGTCGCGTTTTCATCTTGCCGGCAACGTCTAGCGCGCTTTGAGGCTGCGGGCGCGTGTCACCCCTGGCGTTGCGACAGCTCGGGGGAAAAGCGGCAGCCGAGCCGATAACGCGACCCAGGGTGCACGAACCGCGCGAACGTGACCGCCACGCCGCTGGTCCACGTGCGGCGCATCAGCGTAAGGCACGGTTCCTCCGCGCGAATTTCAAGCAGTTCCGCTTCGGTGCGCGTAGGCAGGCCGGCGTCGACCACGTGCTCGACGTCGTGTGCCGGTACGATCTCGAACAGATATTCCGACGGCCGCGTCGCCGAAAAATCCTGCAGCAGAAAGTCCGGTGCGATGGCCGGATTCACATAGCGATCCTCGAGCTGCACCGGCAAGCCGTTCTCGCGATGCACGCAAATCACATGAAACACCGAAGCGCCCGGCGCAAGCCCTAAAGCGTTCGACACCATCACGGACGCCGTTTCGCGTTGCGACAGAACCGTATCGCAGCGATATTCATGACCCCGCGAGCGGATCTCGTCGCCGATATGGGCAATCATCAGCAGCGTGGATTGCGGCTTGCTTTGCGCGACGAATGTGCCGACGCCGGAGACGCGCGTCACGAGTCCTTCTTCGGCCAATTCACGCAGCGCGCGATTGACCGTCATGCGCGATACGCCAAGTGTCGCGACCAGATCGAGTTCCGACGGCAGACGGTCGCCCGCGCGGCGTTCGCCCGATTCGATGATCTGCCGGATATGGCTCTTGACCTGTTCGTAGCGCGCGGCCGGCGCGTCGGCCGCGGCGCGCGCGGCTTTCAGCGCCGATGCGGAAAGCGGCTTGTCGTGAGCGCGGCTGCGAACGGTGGAGGACATCGGCGGCCCTTGCGTCAGTGTCCGCGTGAGGCAGGAAGAAGCCGGCGGCGCGTGCTCATAGCGGCTGTGCGTCGTCGGGACCGCGCGTCCAGAACGCGTTGCGGTCGAAGTAGTTTTGCAGGAACTGCCGCAAGCGTGGTTGTCCTGCATCGTGAAAGACGTCGCGCGGTTTGCCTTGCACGGCGATGCGGCCTTGATCGATGAACATGACTTTGTCCGCGACCTGCGCGGCGAAGCCCATTTCGTGTGTGACGACCGCCATCGTCATGCCGTCGCGCGCGAGTTGCTTCATCACCTGCAGCACTTCGCCGACCAGTTCAGGATCGAGCGCCGAGGTCGGCTCGTCGAACAGCATGATGTGCGGTTCCATGGCGAGCGCTCGCGCAATCGCCACGCGCTGCTGCTGACCGCCCGAGAGCTTGGCCGGATACGCGTCGCCCTTGTGCGCGAGGCCGACCGTTTCGAGCATCGCGTTGGCGCGGCGGCGCGCTTCGTCGCGTGACAGATGCCGCACGCGCAGCAGCGATTCCATCACGTTGCCGAGCGCCGTCATATGCGGCCACAGGTTGAACTGTTGGAACACCATGCCGACGTTGCGCCGCACGCGGTTGATTTCGCTTTGCGACGCGCGCACGCGTTTGCCGTTGCGCTCGCTGTAGCCGAGCAGTTCGCCTTCGATGCGCACGTCGCCCTGATCGTAGGTTTCGAGCGCGGCGAGGCAGCGCAGCAGCGTGCTCTTGCCCGAGCCCGATGGGCCGATGATGCACACCACTTCGGAGCGCGCGATCTCCAGATCGACACCGCGCAGCACCTCGACTTCGCCGAAGCGTTTGCGCAGATCGCGCACTTCGATCAGCGGCGCGCCGGACGATGATCCGACCGTAGCGGAGGACGCGGAGGAGGGCATGTCGGCGATAGCGTTCATAAGAGAGTCCTCTTTCCGTTCATGCCATGAAGCGCGCGATGCGGGTTTCGGCCCACATACCCGCTCGTGAAGTCAGTTCGACCAGCGCGAGATAGCACACGCACAGCACCAGCAGCGTTTCGACGAAAGCAAAAGTAGCCGAGCCGATGCCGGTCAGCACGAACGTGAGTTCGGGCACGGTGACAATCGACAACACGGCTGTTTCCTTGCTCAACACGATGATCAGATTGGTCAGCGCGGGCACGATCAGGACGAGCATTTGCGGCACCTGAATGCGCAACACCGCTTGCCAGCGCGTGAGGCCGAGGCACGACGCCGCTTCGAGATGACCCGGCGGCACGGATTGAAAACCGGAGCGGAAGGCTTCGGCAAAATACGCGCTGCCATAAAGGCCCAGGCCGAGCACGCCGGCGGTCATCGGTTCGAGCGTGAGGCCGAAAGACGGGCCGCCGTAGTACAGCAAAAAGAGTTGCACGAGAAACGGCGTGCCGCGAAACAGTTCGATATAGAGGCGCAACACGCCGCGCACCCAGCGTCCGCAAAAGAGTTGCAGCACCGCAATCAGAAAGCCGATCAGGATGCCGATCGCCACGCCCGCGGCCCACGTGCCGAGCGTCGTGGCGAGTCCCGCGGCGATCGGCTGCAGGTTGTGGGTGATGACGGTGGGATCAAGTTGTTGCATGGCGCGGTGTCGATGTTGGACTCAGGCGTGTTGCAAGCGGTATTCGGCGGCGTGCGCGACGAGCGCGAGCGCGCCGCAGATCACGAAGTAGATCAGCCCGGCCGCAACGTACGCTTCGAGCGGCCGATAGGTGCTGGCCGCGATGTTCTGCGCGGTGCGCGTCAACTCGGCCACGCCCACCACCGAGATCAGCGACGAAGCCTTGATGAGCAGCACCATTTCATTGACGAGCGAGGGCAGCGTCAAACGGAAGGCTTGCGGTACGAGAATGCGGCGCAGCATGTCGAACGGCGAAAGCCCGAGCATGCGCGCGGCTTCGAGATGGCCTGGCGGAACGCTGAGAAAACCGCCGCGCAGGATCTCGGCGATATACGACGCGGAACACAGCGACACGGCACTGAGCGCCGCCACGATCGGCGACACGTTGATGCCCGCGAACGGCAACAGGTAGTACACGAGCAGCAACTGCACCAGCATCGGCACGCCGCGAAAGAAGAACACATAGGCGCCGCCGAACATGCGCGCCGCGCGGTTCGGCGAGAGCCGCGCCGCGCACACGCCGATCGCGACGAAGAAGCCGATCAGGAGACCCGCCAGCGAAATGCCGATGGTGGCGAGCGCCGCGTGCAGCAGCAGCGGCAAACCCTGGAGGAAGACGGTCGTGCTGAACATAAGCGTCGCACTCGGTGGAACGGGGGAGGGCGATGCGGTTCTTGCAACGGCCGCATCGCGTGCATCAGGACATGTGCACTATGAGCCGATTAATAGTTCGGCGTGGGCATGGTGGTCGGCGCATCCATCGCGACGCCGAACCATTTCTTCTGCAAAGTCGCGAGACGTCCGTCGTTATGCATTTTCACGAGCGCGGCGTTGAAGGCATCGGCGAGCGGTTTGCTGTCCGCGTCTTTACGCAGGCAGTAGGCGAAGTACACCTTCGCGCCGAACGGCGGCTGCACTACCGCGAAGGTTTCCGGGCGCTGCTTGGCCACGTACGCGATGTTGGTCATGGAGTTCGCGACCGCCGCGATGCGGCCGGCGGCGAGGTCGGCGTAGGCCTGATTGTTGTCGACGTATTCGCGGATTTCAGGCGGCTTCGGCAGTGTGGCGACATAGGCCTTCAACTGGTCGAGTTGCGCCGAGCCCTTGCCCGCGCCGACCGTCTTGCCCGCGATATCCGACGATTGCTTGACCGACGAATCGTTTGCGCGTTTCAGTAGCGCGTCGGTGGCGTCCGCGACGGGCAGCGTGTATGTGTAGCGTTCCATGCGCGCCTTGGTGACGGTCAGTGGGCCGCCGACCATGTCGAACTTGCCGGCTTCGAGACCCGGCAGCACGCTCGGCCAAGGCAAGTCGATAAAGCGCACCTTCACACCCATTTCCTTGCCGACTTCGGCGAACAGGTCCTTGTTGAAACCGGCCTGCTGACCGTTTTCGAGGAAGTCGAAAGGCGCGAACTGCATCTCGGTGCCGACCACCAGTTCGCCGGCTTTTTTCACTTTGGCGAGCTGGTCTTCCGCGTGGGCGGTGACGCTTGCCGCGCACAACGCCAGCATGACCAAACGACACTTCCAGCCTGCAAGGATGCTCATGAGATTCTCCGGTTGGCAAAGCGGTGTCGCGCGAAAGTGGTGCATGAAACGAGTCCGGTGCGAACTCGGCGCGAGTCATGCGAGGCAGTATATACCGCAGTTTTCGCGCGAAATAAATAAACACGCGAGTAGAGAAAAGCCCTTATGCGAAGCGCTATAAAGCAACTTGCGGGTGAGCTTTTGGCGGTATATACAACTGCAATGCACGGCGCGGGAATGCATCTTCCCGCAGACGATTGACCCGCCACTTGCATCAGCCAATTCGGTTGATCAAGCTGATTGAACCGTACTTTCAGGAGCAGCGCGATGCCCGTGAGCCGCATTCCGATCATCGATCTCGCCGGCGTTCGCGCGGGCGAGCCACAGGCATTGCAGCGCGTGGCGCAGGAAATCCGCGAAGCGTGCACGACGATCGGCTTCTTCTACATCGTCAATCACGGCGTGCCGCAAGTTTCGATCGATGCCGCCGCGCAAGCCGCGCGAAGCTTCTTTGCGTTCCCGGTGGAGACAAAGCGGCGCGCGGCGGTGAATCAGCGGCATCGCGGTTTCAACGCGCTCGGCGACGCGACCATGTATCAGGCCAAGCGTCCCGACTACAAGGAGTTCTTCAGCATCGGCCTCGAATTGCCGGAAGACGACCCCGACGTGCTGGCCGGCCAGGCATTGCGCGGCCCGAACAACTGGCCGGACTTCATGCCGGAGTTGCGTCCCGCGCTGTATGGCTACTACGAGGCGGTCGCTGAGTGCGGCGCCGATCTATTGCGCGCGGTGGCGGTGAGCCTCGGCGTCGACGAACACTTCTTCGCGCCGCGCTACACGAAACGGATGCAGCGCACGCAGATGGTCTACTATCCGCCGCAGCCGCCCCAATCGGACGACGATCAGTTCGGTGTCGCGCCGCATACCGATTACGGCTGCATCACGCTGTTGTGGCAGGATCAGGTGGGCGGCCTGCAAGTGCGCGAAATCGCCAACGATACGTGGGTAGAGGCGCCGCCGGTCGAGGGCAGCTTCGTGGTCAACGTCGGCGATCTGCTCGCGCGCTGGACCAACGATCGCTTCCGTTCCACCTTGCATCGCGTGATCAATGCGTCGGGGCGCGAGCGCTATTCGATCGCGACGTTTTATGATCCGACTTACGGCGCGCTGGTCGATCCGCGCGATCTCGGCACCAGCGACACCGATCTCAAGTATCAACCGGTCGCCGCGGGCGACTATATCCTCGGGCGTATCAACGACTCGATGGGCTATCGGAAGAAACACGCCGCTGAAGGCGCGCAAGGAACCACTGCATGACAGACAACAGCACGGCGAATCAAGCCGCGCCGCTTTCGGCGACACTCGACGCATTGCGCGCCGCGCTCGGTGAAGACAGCGTACGCGTAGGCGAGCAGATCGGCGAGCGTGCGATGACCGACTGGACGCGTCACGAACCGACGCGACCCGCTGCCTTGCTGCTGCCGCGCACCACGGAAGAAGTCTCGCGCGCGCTCGCTATTTGCCACGCAGCGTATCAGCCCGTTGTGCCACAAGGCGGCATGACCGGTCTCGCGGGCGGCGCAATTGCGCGCGCCACGGATATTGCGTTGTCGCTCGAACGGCTAGTCGGTATCGAGGAGGTCGATAGTGCGTCGGCCACGCTGACCGTGCGCGCCGGCACCACGTTGCAAACCGCGCAGGAAGCCGCCGCTGAAGCCGGCTTCGAACTTGCGCTCGATCTCGGCGCGCGCGGTTCCTGCCAGGTCGGCGGCAATCTCGCGACTAATGCAGGCGGCAACCGGGTGATCCAGTCGGGCACCGCGCGCGATCAGGTGCTCGGTCTCGAAGTCGTCCTCGCCAATGGCGACGTGCTTACGTCGCTCGGCAAGATGGTCAAGAACAACACCGGCTATGACCTGAAGCACTGGTTCATCGGTTCGGAGGGCACGCTCGGCGTGATCACGCGCGCGGTGCTGCGACTGCATCCGCAACGCGCCGCGCGTCATACGGCGCTGGTCGCGCTCGAGGGCTATGACGCGGCCGTGAGCCTGCTGCGCCGTTTGACGACGCGCTTCGGCAACGATATCGGCGCGTTCGAAATCATGTGGCCGGACTTCTACGACTTCGGCGTGAAGCTGACCGGCACGCGTTCGCCGTTCGCCGATTCGCATCCGCTTTATGCGCTGATCGAACACGCGAGCTTCGACGCAGCCGACGACGGCGAGCGTTTCTCCGCCGCGCTGACCGAAGCGCTCGACGCGGGTGCGATCCGCGACGCGGTAATCGCGCAGTCGGTCGCCGACGTGCGCGCGCTATGGGCAATTCGCGAATGCACTGCGGAGTTTCCGGTGCGTCTCGACGCGATCAACTTCGACGTGAGCCTGCCGATCGGCGAGATCGGCGCCTTTGTAAACCACTGCCGTGCAGCGCTCGATCAGCGCTGGCCGGGCAACGTGTCGTATTTCTTCGGGCATATCGGCGATTCGAACCTGCATGTCACCGTGGACGGCCATTCGATTCCCGGCGTGGATCATCACGCGGTGTACGCGTTCGTCTATGACATGCTCGGACCGCTGCACGGTTCGGTGTCGGCGGAACACGGCATTGGTTTGCTCAAGCGCGAGTTCCTGCCGATCTCGCGCTCACCGGCGGAGTTGGCGGCAATGGCCGCGATCAAACATGCGCTGGACCCGCACGGCATTCTGAATCCAGGCAAGCTGTTCTGATCGCACTACGCCGCCACGCGCTGCGTCAATGCGCGTCCAGATACTTCACGATCACCGGATAGACATCCACGGCGGCGTTCTTCCCGAAGATGCAGTCGATGTGTCCATAGCCGGGAATGATGGTCCGCTCGTAGGGCTGCTCGGGGAAATGCTTGACCAGCATCTCGTAGGTGAGTTGCGTGCTGACCGGTAGATAGGTTTCGTTTTTATCGCCGTGGATGAACCCGATCGGCCGGCGCATCCCCTCCAGTCCTTTCATGCCGTCGGTGCCGGTGAGATAGACATCCTTGCCTTCGGCATCGACCACCTTGTGTGCTCTCACCATTGCGGCCAGATGCTTGAATACGCCGACGTCGTGCACACCGAGAATTTCCTGCAGGTTCGAGTGAAGCGTCTGGTTCAACTGTTCATGCTCGTAGAGCAGGCCATACAGGAAGGTCGCGCGATGGCAGATCGGATTGCCGCAACCTTCCTTATGATTGAGCGGGTAAAACTTGAGCGCTTCGTCGAGCAGGTTCTGCGGCCACGACTTGTGTTCCGTATAGGCGGTCACGTCCATCAGCCCGAGATGTTCCATGAAGTCGGGAATATGCAGGCCAGCCTTGATCTTCTCCAGCGTGCCCGGCACGGGATGCGCCGACACCTGCGAAATGAACACCGAGCGCACGCCCTCGAGTCCGGACAGCAGCGACATGGTCAGCGCCACGCCGCCCATGCAGTGCCCAAGCGCCTGAATTTCCGGCACGCCGGTCAATTCGCGGATCTTGGCGACCGCCGACGGAATGTCCTCGCGCGCCACCTTGTCGACATTGGTCGGCACGAACACGCTCGGCATTTCGATGCTGACGCGTAGATCCACGAGCCACACGTCGTAGCCGGCGGCGAACAGATACTCGACCATGTTGGTCGCGATCAGGTCGGTGGAGTAGATGCGGCTCGATACGCCCGAGCCGTGAATCAGCAGCACCGGACGCGCCGCTTTGCGCGCGGGGTCGTGATAGCGCGTGAGCCTGAGCTTGGTGCCGTCGGGCGTATCGAAGAAGACGATTTGCGGTGCCGGGGCTCGCAACGCGCGCTTCAGACGCGGTTCCGCTTTCGGATCGAAATACTGCAAGGGTGCGGCCACGCCGCCGTATTCTGTGAACAGCACGCCCGCGAAAAACTTGCCGAACTTCAGGGTCCATTCGAGACGCGTCTTCAGATCCGGCGCGTGGGTGACTTCGAGCGTGCGCTGCTGCTTGAGGAAATTTTCCGGCGTAATGATCAGTGTCGCCTTGCCGAGCAGCGGCGCATCGGCTTGCGCCGACTCGCGGACCTCCGCATAGAGCGTGTTGGTCTGCTCCCATAGATTGATCGGCGACGTGCGCGTGATGATCTTCTTGCCGCTCAGGAAGTACGTCTTGCCTTCGGTGGCGTTGAGCGTCATGCGGTAATTCATGTTGCGCTCGTCCACGTCCGACTCGTTGACCACGAACAGATTGAAGGTGCCGTTCGCGATCGTCATCGGCTGCGCGGAGAGCGCGGGGCAGGTCAGCGTGCCGGCCGTTTGCGCCAGATGCTGCGGATTGCTAATCATGTCGGCAAGGTCTTCCGATTCGACGGTCAGCGTGAATTCCATCGGGCTCGTGGCCGCTTCGCCCGCAACGTTCGGCGTGTAGGTGCCGACCATCGTTTCGGTGAAGTGCAGGCCAATCTTTTGCGGCGAGGAGGGCGTCAATGACGAGGACGCGGCCTGCGGCGTCGGCGGAGGCGGCAGGGTCGGCGTAACGGCGGCGCCTTCCGCCGGCGCGGCGTTCAGCGGGTGGGTGGCGAGCAGCAGCTCGCAATTGCGTTCGGTCAGCGCGGAAATCGTCAGCAGCGGATTGACGCCGAGCGACATGGGCATAACCGCGCCGTCCATCACATACAGTCCGTCGTGCACCGCGTTGCCCGTGGCGCCGCAGAACACGCGGCCCATATGATCGACCACGCCGTGTTCCGCATCTTCGCCCATGCCGCAGCCGCCGAGCGGGTGCACGGTGACGGTGCGATTGCCGAGAATATCGGTGGAAATCGGATTGCGCATGTATTTGCCGCCAAGCGGCACGGTCGCCCGCTTGAGCACCTCTTCGACCGCCTGGAAGATCGGCTGCTTGCCGGCGTTCTCCCACACGATGCGCGGCTGGCCTTTATCGTCCACGTCGATCTCGCCGTTCTCGTCGTCATGCGCCATGACGAGGTAGCTTTGCGTGTGATGGAGCGCGCCGTGATAGGGGCCGCGCAGAAAGCTCGTGGCGACGCGAGCGTCATAGGCGAGTTGTTCCGCGACGGAGCGCGGCGCGACATCCACCCCTACGAGCGGCGCGGCGGCGCCGAGCAGGCCGACCAGCGCCGCGCCCACCGGACCGGCGAGCGAGCCTTCTTCGATCACGTAGCCGTCTCTGACATTCGGCGTCTTGCGATGATCGATGAGGCCGGTGATAGTCGGCCCGACCGGAGGAATCTCGCCTTTTTCATGCGCGCCCCAGCCGACGCCGTTGATCACCGGCTCGGTGTTGTAGGCGAAGGCGAGCACGTCGCCATTGCCGGTGAAGTGTTTGCCGAGCATGTTGGAGACGCTCAAGCCCTGCTTGCGCGAGCGCAGCAGCAACGCGGTCGAACCGATCGTGCCGGCCGATACGATGACAATATCGGCGCTCACGAACAGATCCGGCGCGCCGAAGCTTTCGCGGCCAAGGCTCACCAGCTGGTAACCCACGATCCATTTTCCCGTGGCTGCGTCGCGCAGCACCGAATGGACGGCGGTGCCCGTGAAAATCTGCGCGCCGTGCGCGACGGCGTCGGGCAGATAGTTCATGTGCGTCGAATTCTTGGCGTCGTAATTGCAGCCGGAATTGCAGTCGCCGCAACCGACGCAAGCCTTCTGCTCGACACCCGCGGCATTCGTGCGGTCATTGAAGGTGACAGTGATCTCCGGACGCGAGAACTCGTTTTCCATGCCGAGCGCCTGCGCCGATCTCTCAAGTGCCTGCAATTTCGGCAAGGCCGGATAGCTCTGCGGCACCGGCGACGGCTGCAGCATTGCTCGCGCGGACGCGTACCCTTTGTCGCGTCCCGCCTTGTCGGCGCGCAAGGCGGCCGGCCAGCGCGGGTCGTCCCACAGGCGCGGGTCGGCTTCGAGCGCGACGTTCGCGTTGATCAGCGAGGTGCCGCCGAGACCGCAGCCGACTACCGCGTTCACGTCGTCGTTCACATGCACTTCGAGCAACGCCAACGGCGAGCCGATATGTGCGAGCGCAGTGTTGTATTGCACTTCTTCGGCGCCCTGAAACGGCGTGCGGGGAAACTCACCGGCCATGAACTCGCGCCCGCGTTCGAGCACGCACACGCGGCGCCCGGCGCGCGCCATACGGCTCGCGGCGATCCCGCCGCCGTAGCCGGAACCCACCACAACCACATCGTAATGCGCTTGGATTGCAGTCACGACGCTCGATAAGCGGTTCATCACGACCACCTCGTCTGGAATGGAATGCGGGGAAAGACAACCAGGACTTCGGAAGCAAGACGGCGTGCGGCGACAGCTTTTTTATCCTAGGCGGTGCGCGCTCACAAAAAAAGGCGCATCGTATGTGGCGCGCGGGCCGGCTGTGCCGCGTACGGGACGTCGTGAGAGGGTGCCGGGGTGCCGCGGGTGCACGGCCGCGTGCTATTACGCGGCCGCTTCATTCAATTCGCTGTCGCTCGATTCGGCGGCGAGCAGGTTCAGCGCGAGCAGAATCGCCGGGCGATTGTCGATCTCGATCTCGATGCCGAGCACGTCCGTGAGCCAGCGGCCGATCTTGGTATTCGAAAAATCCTCGGCGCCAGCCGTCTTCTTCATGGTGACGCCGAGCTTGACGGCGCGATAGTGATACGAGGGCACACGATGCTGCGCAGCAACTGCCGACAAACCGCCTTTGCCTTCCGAGCACCAGCCGAGGCTGCCGGCCAGCACGATCCGCTCCGGTTCGTCGAGGCTTTCGATAAAGGCGCGCGCCGAGACCCGCACGCGCTGTTCGTCGAGGCCGTATTGCAGCAGCACGCTTTCCACCGGATCTTCCAGCGCCTGCGCGTGCAGGTCGATTTCCTGCGCCATGCCGTCGTTTTCCATCGATACGTTGCGTTGATGGCCGGCGCTGCGCAGGCAGTCGATCAGGTAGCGGCGGAAATACGCGCACAGTGCGTAGCCGTTGGACGGCGCGCTCTCGGCGCAGGCGTGGGTTTCGGTGTGGCCCGGCGCGAGACGCAGCACCTTGGCGTAGATGAACTGGGCGACGAGTTCTTCCTTGTCCTCGCCGAGCGCCTGCAGTTCGAGCGGGTGATAGGTCCGCAAAGCCCGCTTGACCAGTTCGACCATCGACACCATTTCGTCGCCGGACAACCGGGTGCGCCGGCGCCACAAATCCGGCAGGATTGCATCGTCGAGATTGCGGACGAACGCGTGGCTCGGAACTGCGCCCATGAAAACCTCCATAAGGGGAAAAGCAAGGAGCGCGGTGAGCCTGAACTGCGGGCGGGGTGTGGATGTTGAAGCTTTGAGGCCGCGCTGGAATGTGAAGCCAGTATGGTTTCCAGCGGCGGCTTCGCCTATATGGATTAAGTGGTAGCTGATGGGTAAACTGCCGGGTAAACCATCCGGCAAAGTGCATCGTATTCGTCTGAAGTAAAACGGGCTTGCACTGGAAAATTGCATCGCACTGCGCCTGCGCGGTTGCATCGCAGTTGCATCGCAGTTGCATCGCAGACGCAGAGCCACGCCGTATCCGAAGTGTCCGATGCGGTTCGCGCCGCTTGCGTCGCCGCGCTTGCGATCCACATAACCGAATTTGCCGAGTCCGAGGAGACCGCGTGATGCGGGCCGACCCGATCCAGCGTGCTATCGACGAAGACCTGGTGCGCGTGCTGTACGCGCAGGATCCGATCGCTTTCTTTTCGCACTGGTTTTCGATCGCGGTGCTGGTGTCGATTTACTGGCCGAACATACCGTCGCCGCCGCTCTTTATCGCGTGCTTCGGTTTTTATGCCGCGGCCAATTGCGCCAGCCTGGCGCTGTGGCTCGTCAATCGCCGCTACCCGCAACTCGTCTCGCCGCGCGGCTGGATCATTCTTCACGCGGTGCGCGGCATGCTGCTCTACAGCGGGCCGGGAATCGCCGTGTGGTTCGCGTTCCAAAGCCCGCAGTCGGACCTGCCGCTGCTGCACACGGTCATGCTCGTCACGCTGGCCGCCGGCGTGTTCATGTCGAATGGCTTCGACCTGCTGAATTTCTCGACCTCGATTCCGTTTCTGCTGTTTCCTTCGATCGTCATGCATTTCGGCACGCATACGTTCGACCGCACGCTGCTTGCCATCGTCCTCGCGTTTTTCTTCTGCGCGATCAACGTCTACGCGCTGAGTTATCGCAAGCTGTTCCAGCAGGTCGTGCAGGCGCGTGTCGATCAGCAGTATCTGGCGGAGTCGCTGGCCGCGCAAAAACGGGTGGCCGAAGAGGCGAGCCTCGCCAAGACGCGCTTTTTCGCGGCCGCCAGCCATGATTTGCGCCAGCCGCTGCATGCGATCGGCCTGCTCGCCGCCTCGCTGAACGACACGGCGGCGACACCCGTGCAGCACGCGAAAACCGCCGAGCACATCGTCTACAACGTCGAGGCGCTGAACCAGTTGTTCAACCAAGTGCTCGATCTGGCCAGACTCGAAAGCGGCGTGACCCAGGTGATCCGGCTGCATTTCCGGTTGTCCGAACTGTTCGAGCGGGTCGGCAGCCAGTACCGTCCGCAGGCGGCCGCCAAAGGGCTGGCGCTGCGCATCGCGCCGACCGCGATGGTGGTGCACGACGACCCTGTGCTGCTCGAACGTGTGCTGAGCAATCTGCTGTCGAACGCGGTGCGTTATACCGAGGACGGCGCGATCTGGTTGGGCTTGCGCCGCGCCGGGCGGCAGACGGGCGGCTTTATCGAAGTGCGCGATTCGGGCATCGGGATTCCCGCGGAGGAGCACGCGCGCATCTTCGAGGAGTTCTATCAGGTCGCCAACCCGCAACGCGACGCGCGCCAGGGGCACGGTCTCGGCTTGCCGACGGTCAAGCGGCTGGTCGAGATGCTTGGCGGCGAGTTGCAACTGCGTTCGGCGCCGGGCCGCGGTTCGGTGTTCCGTTTTCCGGTGCAGGCGGGCGACCCCGACGGCGTCGTCGCGAGCCTGAACGAAGCGGTGGCCGGCGGGCCGTCGGCGCAAGGGCGGCATGTGCTGTGCATCGACGACGATCCGTCGATTCTCGAAGGCCTGGTGAGTCTGCTGGGCCGTTGGGGTTGCAGCGTGCTCGGCGCGCGCGACGAGGCCAATGCGCTCGCGGCGCTCGAAGGCGGCTTCGTGCCGGATGCCGTGCTGTGCGACTACCAGTTGGCGAATCACCGAACCGGCGCGCAGGCGCTCACTGCCGTGCGCAACATGCTCGCGCGCGCGGGGCACGACAACGTGGTGACGCTGCTGATCACGGGCGACATGGCGTCGGCCGAACTGGCGGCGCTCGCCTTGCAGGGGATTCCGGTGCTTCACAAACCGGTCACTCCCGCGCGCTTGCGGCGCACGCTGGAGATGCTGTGGCAGCAGGCAGAACTGGACAAGGGGCGGGCCGCTGCGGCGCTGGCATTACGCGTGGGTCAAGCGGGAAACGTAGTGGGAAATGAAGCGAGCGGGCGGATGGTGAGTGGTGTGGTGGCCGCTGCTGGGAGCGCGGCGCAAGGGGGTGCGAGAATGGAATCGAAGAGCCAGCCGCAAAGCACGCTCACTCAAAGCGCTCAGTCGCAAAGTGAAGCGCAGAAGTAGAGGCGCATGGGAAGGGGGAGGCGAGCGGAGAAGGAGAGGCGCACAGCAGCAGGCGCACAGCAGACGGACAGGCGCACAGCAAAAAGGACAGGCGAACAGCACAGGCGAACAGCTCAGGGACAGGCGGACTGGACAAGGACAGGCGAACCGCGAAGTAAAGGCGCCCTTGGTCGACATAGCGGCGCGGACGCCGCCGTCGCCACTCTCACGCTACAAAGTTTTCCCAGCTTCCAGCCAGCCATTGATAACGGCGATCGCCGTCGACCGGTTATGCACACCGAGCGCCCGGAAGATCACCGACAAATGCACCTTCACCGTGCCTTCCGCGACGCCCAGGTCGCGCGCGATCATCTTGTTGGTCCAGCCACGATGCACGAGCCGCATGATGTCCTGCTGACGCGGCGACAGATTCTCCAGCAGATGCTGCTGGTGCGGCTGAAGTGCCTGGATCTGCGTGAGGGGTTCGGTGAGCGCAGCGCCGCCGCCCTGGTTGGCCCCCTGCGCACCGGCCGGAGCCGCATGCTGCGGCGCCGGTTCGGCAAGCGCTTCAGCACGCGCGGGCGCGGCTTGCGCGTCGCGCGAGCCCAGCAGGCTGAGCGCTTCCATCGGCACATAAGCGCCGCCTGAAAGCACCAGTTCGATGGCCTTGAGCATCACGCTGGCGGGCTGGCGCTTCGGCACGAAACCGAGCGCGCCGGCGGCCAGCACGGCGCGCATTTCGTCGGGCGATTCTTCGGCGGAGAGAACCACGAGCGGCAGCGCGGGATTCGCCTTCAACAGCACTTCAAGCGATGAAGCGCCGCTCATGCCCGGCATATGCAGATCGACAATGGCGAGATCGTGATCGGCGTCGGGACGCGCGAGCAGGGCAAGCGTCTCCCAGTTGTCGGCTTCGTCGAACTGGGCGTCGGGATCGAGGCCGCGCAGCATGCCTTTGACGCCTTGCCGGATCAGTTCATGGTCGTCGGCTACAAGAAACTTCATGATGTCTCCGCGAGTCGGGCCCGCCCGATGTGGGCTACCGCCGTTATAGGGTCTCGTTTTACTTCTAGCCTCGTGAATCGCATCATTGCCGCCCACCCCGCGATCATATGCCTGATCGGTGCCGCGGCGCATCTTCCGGCGAGTTCCACGAGGGGACTTCCGCCGGCACGCCGCCAATTGCCAGTTTATTTGTTAAATCGCCGTCCGTTCCGATGCGCCGCATGATGTCCAAAGCAGGTCTCTCGCACATAGGTTTTCGGCTTGCTTGGTAGACGAGCCGATTCGCCCTTTTTTGAAGGCGTCCATGCAGGATTCCGAAGGTTATGCGCGCCGGATCGAAGCGCGCTGAAGCAGGCTTTATTTGACTGCAAATAATGTCGCATTCATCAGAATCTTGAATGCGAATCCGAGCGACATCGCCGAGCCCACGCCGAAGCACCATAGCGCGATGAACCAGAGCCAGCCCGGCAGTCTGCGCGCCGGCGCCACGGTCGCCGGCGATGCTTCGTGGCTGGCGCTGTGACCCGCGCCGGAGTTCGTCTGCTTAGTGATAGTGATGTTGGTCGCCATGACGCACCTTGCCGCGAAATACCCAATAACCCATCGTCGTATAGGCGATGATGATCGGCAGAATCACCGCTGCGCCAGCCAGCGTGAACATCTGGCTCGAACGCGGCGCGGCCGCTTCCCACAGCGTCATGCTCGACGGAATCGCATACGGCCACAAACTCACCAGCAGCCCCGCGTAGCCGAGCAGCACCAGCAGCAGCGCGAGCGCGAACGGCGTGTTGTGATGCCGCTCACGCACCGCGCGATGCATGAGGAATGCCGCGACCGCCACGAGGAACGGCACCGGCAGCAAACGATAGAACAGGCCGTCGTGGAACCAGCGTTGCGCGATGTTGGGATCCTGCAGCGGCGTCCACAGGCTGACCATCGCGACGAAGCCGAGCAGCACGACCGTCAGCGGCCACACCACGCGATGCAGGCGGCGTTGCAGATCGCCTTCGGTCTTCGCCACCAGCCAGCAGCAGCCGAGCAGCGCATACGTGACCACGAGTCCGAGACCCGTGAGCAGGCTGAACGGCGTGAGCCAGCCGAAGGCGTCGCCGGCATACGCGCCGTCCACTACCGGGATGCCTTGCAGGAACGCGCCCAGCGCAATGCCCTGAAAGAAGGTCGCGCCCGCCGAGCCGCCGATGAACGCGAGGTCCCACAGATGCTTCGTACGATTGGCTTTGGCGCGAATCTCGAACGACACGCCGCGAAAGATCAGGCAGACGAGCATGAAGATCAGCGGCAGATACAGCGCGGACAGCACGGTCGAGTAAACCGCCGGAAACACCGCGAACAATCCGGCGCCGCCGAGCACCAGCCAGGTTTCGTTGCCGTCCCACACTGGCGCGACGGTATTCATCATCAGGTCGCGTTCCTTCTCATCGGGGAAGAACGGGAAGACGATGCCGATGCCCAGATCGAAGCCGTCCAGCACCACATACATGAAAAGGCCCAGCGCAATGATCGCGGCCCACACTACGGTTACGTCCATGTTCTTTCTCTATCGCAAGTAGCTGTGAAGCAGGGTGGTTCAGGCGGCGTCGATCATGTGATCGGCGGCGGAAAGCGGGCGGCGCGCGGTCTCGTTTGGCGAGCGCGGCGGCGCTTCGTGCGGCGTGTGTCCCGGAAGCGCGGGACCCGCGCGCATCAGCTTGAGCATGTAGTAGACGCCGGTGCCGAACACGAGGAAGTACACCACCACGAAGGTCATCAGCGAAATGCCGACCTGCTGCGTGGTGAGCGGCGACACGGCTTGCGAGGTGCGCATCACGCCGTACACGACCCACGGTTGACGGCCCGCTTCGGTGGTGACCCAGCCGGCCAGCAGCGTGATGAAACCCGTCGGTCCCATTGCCACGGCGACGCGCTGGAACCACTTCGATTCGATCAGGCGGCCACGGCGGCGCAGCACCCAGGCGGCCACCGACATCAGGATCATCAGCACGCCGAGGCCGGCCATGATGCGAAAGCTCCAGAACACCACTGTCGAGTTCGGCCGGTCTTGCGGCGGGAATTCTTTAAGACCGCGAATTTCGCCGTCCCAGCTATGCGTGAGGATCAGGCTGCCGAGATGCGGAATCGACACGGCGTAGCGCGTGGTTTCCGCCTGCATGTCGGGAATGCCGAACAGATTCAGCGCGGTGCCGCCTTTTTCGGTTTCCCAAAGGCCTTCGATCGCCGCGATCTTGGCGGGCTGATATTCACGCGTGTTCAAACCATGCTGATCGCCGACGAACGCCTGGATCGGCGTGAGGATCAGCAGGAGCCAGAGCGCCATCGAGAACATTTTCTTGACGGCCGGATCGCGCCGTCCGCGCAGCAGATGCCATGCGCCCACCGCCGACACCACCAGCGCCGCGACGATGAATGCCGCGAGCGCCATATGCGCAAGCCGGTACGGGAACGACGGGTTGAAAACGATCTTGAACCAATCGAGCGGCACGACGCGGCCGTTGACGACTTCGAAGCCTTGCGGCGTTTGCATCCAGCTATTGGAAGCGAGAATCCAGAAGGTCGAAATCAGCGTGCCGATCGCCACCATCAGCGTGGCGCCGAAGTGGGCGCGCGGACTGACGCGCTGCCAGCCGAACAGCATGATGCCGAGGAAGCCCGCTTCGAGGAAGAACGCGGTCATCACTTCGTACATCAACAGCGGGCCGGTGACGGGGCCGGCGAAACTGGAGAAGCCCGACCAGTTGGTGCCGAACTGATAGCTCATCACCACGCCGGAAACCACGCCCATGCCGAAGGCCACGGCGAAGATCTTCGACCAGAACAGGCAAAGGTCTTTGTAGTACGCCTTGCGCGTTTTCAGCCAGCGCCATTCGAGCACGGCGATGAAACTGGCGAGGCCGATGCTGAGCGCCGGAAAGACGATGTGGAACGAGACGGTGAACGCAAACTGGATGCGGGCGAGATCGAAGGCCGATAGAGCGGAGTTCATGAGCTTGACGTGCTTGAAGTGCGTGGGGGCCGCGAGGACGGACTACGCGCGTCGACCGTTGTCGGTGCGCACTGCACTGGGCAGATGGCGCAAGCGTAGGGGATGGTCGATTTTTTTGCTGCGACGCGATGTGCGTCAAAAAACCACCTTGTTTTGTGACGATTTCTTATTTTGGGATGGCAAGCCTTTGATGAATATCAAGTTTTTCTGGTCAGTCTTGCTAAGCCGGAGATGGGCGCTTTCGCGCTTTGGCTGTGCAACTGCGGCAATCGACCGCGCTGCAGCATTGTCGCGGGGACCGGTTCGAGTACGCATCTGAAGAGAGCCTGCGGTCTTTCCCCCGGCAGTCGCAGCCTTGTATGGCGACTCGATCGGCAACGCAATGTTCGGCAATTGGGATTGGCTCGTCATCAACCGACAATCGCTCCGTTCGAACCGACTTTTCATGCGCGCGGCGGCTAGCCAATAAGCCCGTTTGCTCATACCATGCAGGCAGCCAGCCGGCAGCGTTTTCCAAAAGAGTGCATGCTTCTTACGCGTGCACGCCGTGTGGCCAGTCCAGTTTTTTTCCCGTTATTCGCTTCGAATAGTCATTGCCGACGTACCGGCCGAACGGCCCGGCGCGTCGCGAATCCGTCATCGATGTGTGGTGCAGCGCATGCCGTGCCTCAATGGGCTTCATGTCGCGTGCCGCGCGAATGGTTCGAGAAGCTACGCTTCATCCACCTGCCGGCAACGGCAGACTTCAACTACAAGGAGTCAGCAGATGAGCACGATCAAGACGAAAGACGGTACGAGCATTTTCTACAAGGACTGGGGCAAGGGCCGTCCGGTCGTTTTTTCGCACGGCTGGCCACTGAGCGCGGATGCCTGGGACGCGCAGATGCTGTTTCTCGGCAGCAAGGGCTTTCGCGTGATCGCGCATGACCGGCGCGGCCATGGCCGCTCGGAGCAGACGTGGGACGGCAATGACATGGACACCTACGCCGACGACCTCGCGGCGCTGATCGAACACCTCGATTTGCAGGACGCCACGCTCGTCGGCCATTCGACGGGCGGCGGCGAAGTCGCGCATTACATCGGCCGGCATGGCACGCAACGCGTCGCGAAGGCCGTGCTGATCGGCGCGGTGCCGCCGTTGATGCTGAAGACCGAGAGCAATCCGAACGGCACGCCGATCGACGTGTTCGACGGTATCCGCAAGGGCGTGGAAGACGATCGCTCGCAGTTTTTCAAGGATCTCGCGCTGCCGTTTTATGGCTACAACCGGCCGGGCGCGAAGGTGTCGCAAGGCGTCATCGATTCGTTCTGGGTCCAGGGCATGGCTGGTTCGATCAAGGGGCTGTACGACTGCGTCAAGCAGTTCTCCGAAGTCGACTACACCGAAGACCTGAAGAAGATCGACGTGCCGACCCTGGTGCTGCACGGCGACGACGACCAGATCGTGCCGATCGATGCAGCCGGCCGTCTGACCGCGAAGATCGTGAAGAACGCCACGCTGAAGGTGTATCCGGGTGGCCAGCACGGCATGTGCACGGTCGAGGCCGCCAAGGTGAACGGCGACCTGCTGGAGTTCATCGGGTCGTAAAGCTGATCTGGTTTGTTGCCGCGAGTGCGGCGGGGCGCGAACAAGCGCGCGCACCTGGCCGCATTCGACATCGAGCCGCGGGCCATCCTCGAGCCCGCGGTCGAGCCGCTTCAGGCGGTCGGCCAGCCGATCCGCGCCGCTCGCCGCAATGACGAGCGCACCACCAGCCGGTGGAACGGCGCGATCGCGAGAATATAGAAGCGGCCGAGTCGATTGTGGCAATGCACGACGGTCGACAGGATCAGATAGCGCGCACGGTCTTCACGCGTGCCACGGGTCTGCTGCAGCAGTGAAACCCGAAAGTCGAGATGACGGTCGTTCTCGCCGAGGATGATCTCGTGCGCGCTGCGCGCGTAGATCCTGAAGATGTCGAGGCGCTCCCGTGCGGCGGCAGGATCCTTGATGCTGCGCAACTGCCTGGCAGTCTTCAAGCCGACACGCGCGACGATCGCATCGCGCACGCTCATCAGCTTCGCGATCCAGGCCGCCTGATGCGCGAACACGAAGCGCGCGAGCAATTCCGGATCGTCGATGGCGTTCTCGGGTAGGCGGACGGCGTACGCATCGGCCAGGTCAGGCGCGTCGTACAAACGCGAGACGCCTGATTCAGCCGGCAGGGCGACGGATTGCACGGAACAGTGGGCAGTGAGCATGATGACGTGCGGCGCTAAGTGATGAATCGACGAGGAGCGCTGCGCCGGATCGCGGCGGCAGGGCGGCTTAAGCGTGAGCGCATCAAGTCTACGCGCTTGTGGGCGTCTCGCGCGAGGCCGGCGGACGCGGTTCATCACGTCGCGGGTTTCACGCAAATTACGTGCTTATAGTTATACGATGTCACATAAATAGTGCGGGCGTACTCGCCTGTTTCGTAAGGGAAATCTCGATATCAATCTGTCCGAATAAGGGTAAGTGCCTAATTGAAATCCGCTCTCGCATCGCTGATAGTACGTTATCGTACAACTATCGCGGAATCGGCAGACGCTGCCGTCCATGAAAAAAGCGAGAGCTGTACCCCAGTTCGATCGCGCGCGGCGCAGGAAAGGAACCTTATGAAGAAGATTGCTCTGAGTGGAGCCGGTGGCCAGCTAGGCTCCGTGGTACGCGCCGCGTTGATCGCGCGCGGCACGCCGCTGCGTTCGGCGGCGGGCTCGAAGGCGCTCGTGCCGCTCGTGGATGGCGAGGACGTGATGCACGGCGACCTGCGCGATCCGGCGGTCGTGGATCGTCTGCTTGAAGGCGTCGACGTCCTGATTCATTTCGCGGGCACGAGTGTGGAGCGTCCGCTGCCCGAGATCATCGAAAACAATCTGCGCGGGCTCGTCGAAGTGTACGAAGGCGCGCGCCGGCAAGGCGTGAAGCGCATCGTGTTCGCCAGTTCCAATCACGCGATCGGCATGTATCCGGTCACCGAGCATCTGAGCCTCGATTGCGAACTGCGCCCGGACGGCTTTTACGGTCTGAGCAAGGTGTGGGGCGAAGCGCTCGCCAGAATGTATTGGGACAAGCACGGTATCGAGAGCGTTTGCGTGCGTATCGGCAGTTGTCTCGAACGGCCGACCGAACCGCGGCATCTCAGCACCTGGTTCGGTCATCGCGATCTGCTGCATTTCCTCGACCGTTGCGTCGAAGCGGAGAACGTAGGTTTCTTGACCATCTGGGGCGTCTCGGCCAACACGCGCAGCTGGTGGGACAACAGCGGCGCCGAACGTCTGGGCTATCAGCCGACGCAGGACGCCGAGGTCTACGCCGAAGAAATCCTCGCGCGGCCGAATCCGCTCGACGCGTTGGGCCAGCGCTTCCAGGGCGGCAGCTTCGTGGGTATCGATTATTCACGCGATGACGCCGCTGCGGACGGCTTGGCCGCTTCCGCCACGCGGCCTGTTTGAGACGTTAAGGATTACGAGGAGACGCAGCAATGAAGATCAAGGGCATCCGCTGGTGGATGGTCAGTCTGGTCGCGGCCGGGCTCATTATCAATTATCTCGCGCGCAACACGCTGTCAGTCGCGGCGCCGACGTTGATGAAAGACCTCCACATCACCACGGAGCAGTATGCGCACGTGGTCGTGGCGTGGCAGCTTTGCTATGCATTCATGCAGCCGGTGGCGGGCTTCCTGCTCGATACCGTCGGCACCAAGGTCGGCTTTGCGGCGTTCGCGCTCGCCTGGTCGCTGGCGTGCGCCGCGGCGGCGTGGTCGACGGGCTGGCGCAGCCTTGCGTTCTTCCGAGGCCTGCTCGGCATTGCGGAAGCGGCCGGGATTCCGGCCGGCGTCAAGGCGACGAGCGAGTGGTTCCCCGCCAAGGAGCGCTCGGTCGCGATCGGCTGGTTCAACATCGGCTCGTCGATCGGCGCGTTGCTGGCGCCGCCGCTGGTGGTGTGGGCGTTGCTGCACGGCGAATGGCAGTTGGCTTTCGTGATAGTCGGCGTGGCCGGGATCGTGTGGAGCGTGCTGTGGATGGCGCTCTACAAGCATCCGCGCAATCAGAAACTGCTGGGCGACGCCGAACGCGACTACATTCTGAGCGGTCAGGAAGCGAAGCACAGCGACGCGGGCGCCGCCAAGCGCAACTGGATCGCCATGCTCGGCAGCCGCGATTTCTGGGCGATCGGCATTCCGCGTATTCTGTCCGAGCCGGCGTGGCAGACCTTCAACGCGTGGATTCCGCTGTACATGATGACCGAGCGTCACATGAACCTGAAGGAAGTCGCGTTGTATGCCTGGATGCCGTTTCTCGCGGCCGACATCGGCTGCGTGCTGGGCGGCTATCTCAGCCCGCTGTTTCACAAGTACGCCAAGGTGTCGCTGTTCACGTCGCGCAAGATGGTGTTCGTGGTCGGCGCGCTGTTCATGATCGGACCGGCCTGCGTGGGCCTCGTGGCGAGTCCTTATGTGGCGGTGGCGCTGTTGTGCGTCGGCGGTTTCGCGCATCAGACCTTGTCGGGTGCGCTGTACGCGATCACGTCCGATATGTTCGGCAAGAACGAAGTCGCGACGGCAACCGGTATGGGCGGCATGGCGGGTTATCTGGGCGCGGCGGCGTTCACTGCGCTGTTCGGCGTGCTGGTTACGCAGATCGGGTATAGCCCGCTGTTCGTGGTGCTGGCGGTGTTCGATATTATCGCGGCCGGTGTGGTGTGTCTGCTGGCGAAGAGCGCGGACAAGACACCGGAGCCGCGTTGGACGCCGGCGAGTGCGGTGGTCAAATGAGTCTGGCCTGGTTGCGGTGAATTCCGGACGTTGATCGGGTGGGCGGGAAAATGAAAATGGCGGCGCTTTCGGGCGGCGCCATTTTTTTGCCTTGTTCGCTACTTGTTCTGAATCTTCGCGGCTGGACGAAGCTTGCGCCTCGCCCAGCCGTTCCACCGCTTGCTGCTTAACGCTTATCGACGACCGTCGTGTTATAAGTCGTCGCGCCGATCACCACATTGCTCAACGTAATACCGTTCACGTTGTACGCGTAGATCGGTCCGGGCGTGGTCGCGCTCGCGGGTCCGGCCGAAACCGCCGTGCCCAGATTGCAGTTCGATATCGTCACACCGGTGATCGGCGGAATGGTCGGCGTCGGGGCCGCGCCGTTGTAGTCGAACGCAACGGGTCCTTGCGCGACGATCGCCTGAAAGCACGACCCGGTCACGCCGTTGAGCGTCACGTTGCTTGCCGTCACGTTCGAGATGTTCACGTTCTGCACGACTGCCGGACGAATACGAATGGCGTCGTTCGCCGGCTGATAATCGCAGTCGAACGTGATCAGTCCGCCCTGTGCCGCCGACGGATTGGCCGCGCTCGCCGTCACGACGCCGAGCGGCACCGTGGCGTTGATCGGGCTGCCGCTCAGCAACGCGCTGCCGTAGCCCGCGCCTTTGAGGCTGACACCGTTCGGCAGCGTGACCTTATCGACATAAAAGTTCTTCACGAAGCCGCCGCGATTCATATTCGTCTTGATGCGAATCGCGATATTCAGCGGATTGGTCGCCCAGTTCTGATTCAGCATCTGCAGGTTGCGGGCGTAGATGTTTTGCACGCCGCCGCCCATTTCGCTGCCCAGCGTGATGCCGCCGTGGCCGCTGTTCATGATGCAGTTCTGGATTACGTGATTCTGCGCGGGGCCGTATTGCGTATCGAGATCCTTGCCCGATTTGATCGCGATGCAGTCGTCGCCGGTGTTGAACGTCACGCTGTCGCACAGCACGTTGTTACATGCGTCCGGATCGAAGCCGTCGTTATTCGGGCCGATGCTGTTGGTCGTCACGCCGCGAATCACGACGTTCTTGCAATCGGTCGGATGATGTTGCCAGAACGGCGTGTTGTTGGTGGTGTAGTTCTCCATCAACACATTCGTGCAGCCGATGAACTCGACCATGCACGGACGCAGATAGTGCCCAATGCCGAAGACGCGCTGCGCGATCGGCACGCCGGCTTCGGAGAGCGCGGGCAGATAGTTCTGGTCCTCCTGCCAGGGTGTCGTGGGACTGGTCAGTTGCGCATACAGCGCATCGGAAATGCCCGGCGCGGCGGTTTTCAGATCGACGTTCTTCGGATTCAGATACACCTGCGACGGCGTCGACGAATTCACGCATCCATACGCACCATTCGATCCCTTGAAGGTCCACCAGCACGTGGCGGTGTTGCCGCTGCCGGCGAACGGTGTCATGGCTTGTCCGTTGAGCACCGAGGTCGCGTCTTCGCCGGTCAGCGCGATGTTGGTCTGATTGCGCGCGTACACCGGCGAGCCGTAGTTCAGGCAATCGTTCGCCTGCCAGCGGCTGTAGAACAGATTGCCGTTGGCGCCGCACGCGACCGGGCCGTCCTTCGCGTAGTCGGCCGGGTTCGGGCTGAAGTAGATCGTGCAACTCGCACTGAGGTGGAAGTTCACATTGCTTAGCAGCACGATCGGTCCGGCGCAGTACCACGTGCCCGCCGGCACGACCACGCGTCCGCCGCCCGCGGCGTTGCAAGCCTGGATGGCAGCGAGAAACGCGGGGCGCGAGTCGAACGACGCGGCCGCGTTGGTCTGGTTCGAACCGGGACTCGCGACCGATGCCGAGCCTGTGTACGGATTGGTCGCGGGGACGACGGCGCACGGTACGGCGCCGTACTGCGTGACCACGAAATCGCGTGTTGGAAACATCGACTGGGTGATGCCTTGCAAAGACGCGATGATCTGTGTCGCGGCGCCCGAGGTGCCCCAGATCGGATCCTGGACGACCGGCGGCGTGGTTGTCCCGCCGTTGACGGAACCGCCGCAAGCGGACAGGCCGCCGAGCAGCGTCGCGCCCGCCGACGTTCCCGCCAGCACGATAAACGCGCGGCGGGCGGGCGAATTCGGTTCAGCCTGGCCGGGTGTTTTAGATGTTGTCCGCTTGCCGCTGGTTTTATCTACGTTTGCCACGGATGTCTCCTTGCCCTTTGCGGGCGTTGTCAGTAATCGCTGCCACTTCTGAAATGCAGATGCAGGTCGTCGAAACTGTTTTGTTTACGTAAGGTATCCTTAATATTTGTAAAGAAACTTCGCTTATGGAGACGATGCAACTTTTGTCAGCTCGCGACGAAGCGGGCGAACGCACGAGTGCGCCGCTGCTTGCCTAACTTCCAGGGCAAGCGGAGCGGCGCATCAAAAAAGCGGCGTGCAAGTTAAGCGGTTTTCTGGCCAATCTCGTGATCGGCGAGGAATTCGAGCGCGCGTACCATCGCCGAGTGGTCCCACGCCTTGCCGCCGTGCGCAACGCACGCGTTGAACAGCGCCTGGCAGGTGGCGGTGTTCGGCAGGGACACGCCGAGCGATTGCGCGGTCGAGAGCGCGAGGTTCAGATCCTTCTGGTGCAGTTCGATGCGGAAGCCGGGATCGAAAGTGCGTTTGGTCATGCGTTCGCCGTGCACTTCGAGAATGCGCGACGACGCGAAGCCGCCCATCAGCGCCTCACGCACGCGCGCCGGATCGACGCCCGCCTTGGATGCGAGCAGCAGCGCCTCGCCCACAGCCTCGATCGTCGCGGCGACGATCACCTGGTTGGCCACCTTGCACACCTGGCCGGCACCGACGCCGCCGATCAGCGTGACGTTTTTGCCCATCATGTCGAAGAGCGGCTTGACGGCATCGAAGGTCGCGGTTTCGCCGCCCACCATGATGGTCAGCGAGCCGGCCTTGGCGCCGACTTCGCCACCGGAAACCGGCGCATCCAGATAGTCCGCGCCGCTCTCGCGCACGCGGGCCGCGAACTCGCGCGTGGCCATCGGTGAAATCGAGCTCATGTCGACCACGGTTTGTCCCGCGCGCAACACGCTCGCGAGACCCTGCTCGCCGAACAGCACGCGCTCGACGTCGGGCGTATCCGGCACCATGATGAAAATCACGTCGGCCTGCGCGCCCACCGCGGCCGGGCTGTCGCACGCGACGGCGCCCGCCTGGACGAGATCGTCGGGCACGCCGCTGCGCGTGAACGCCGCCAGCGCGACGCCGTTCTTGAGAAGGTTCGCGGCCATGGGCTTGCCCATGATGCCGAGTCCGATAAAGCCTGCTTTTTGCATGGAATGCTCCGAAGATGTCATGGCGGCCGGTTACTGCTGGCCCGCCTGTTTCTGCATGAAGTGTTTCTGAACCGTCTGCGCGGCGCCTTTCAGCAGCCCCATATCCGCACACACCGCGACAACGCGGCAGCCCATGGAAATATAGCGCTCGGCGTCCGCCTGCACCGGGGCGAGGATGCCGCTCGGCTTGCCCGCGGCCTGCGCGCGTTCGAACACATGCGCGATCGCCGCCTGCACGTCCGGATGATTCGCGTTGCCGAGCTGGCCGTAAGCGGCCGCGAGGTCGGACGGGCCGACGAACACGGCGTCCACGCCGTCGACGGCGAGAATCTCGTCGATTGCGTCGACGGCCTTGCGGCTTTCTATCTGCACGATCACGCAGACATTGTCGTTGGCGACGCTAAAGTAGTCGGGCACGGTCGCATAGTGGTTGCCGCGATGGCTCACCGATACGCCGCGAATGCCCTGCGGCGGGTAGCGCGTGGCGGCGACGGCGCGGGCCGCGTCGTCGGCGCTTTCCACGAACGGCACGAGGAAGTTCGAAAAGCCGCTGTCGAGGAGCCGTTTGATGAACACGCTGTCGTTGGCGGGCGGCCGCACGACCGGTGCGCTGGCGCTGTCCTTGAGCGCCATCAGTTGAGGAATCAGCGTGAGCACGTCGTTCGGCGCGTGCTCGGCGTCCAGCAGCATCCAGTCGAAACCGACAATGCCGAGCAGCTCGGTCACGATCGGGCTGGCGAGCGACGCCCAGCAGCCGATCAGGGTTTCACCGCCGCAGACTGCCCGGCGGAAACTATTGGGTAAGGGCTGGTAAGGTGTGATGGCTGGCATGGGCTGATTTCCTCGAACGGCAATGGATCGGGCAAGCTCCGACGATGGCTCAACACGAGTTATAGGTCGTCGTATGTCTTGATTGCAGAGTAGCACTGGCCTCGCGGATTGTAATGGTCACGTTAACCCGAATTCCTCGCCAGGCAAGCGTTTCAGGTTGCGCGCATGTCTCTGAATGTTGTAGGATGACCTATATCTTAGGCCTTCACTCAAGGAAAGCAAATGACAATTACCGGCGAAATGCTGATCGGCCGCAAAGCGGTGCGCGGCGAGGAAAAACCACTGCATGCGTTCAATCCTGCCACGGGATCCGATATCGCGGAGCCGGTTTTCGGCAGCGGCTCGGTGGCGCTCGTTGGGCAGGCGTGTGAGTTGGCGCAGCAGGCGTTCGATCCGTACCGTCAACTGCCGCTCTCGGTGCGCGCCGAGTTCCTCGAGCGTATCGCCGACGGCATCACGGCGTTGGGCGATGCGCTGATCGAACGGGCGCACCAGGAATCGGGTCTGCCGAAGGCGCGTCTCGAAGGCGAGCGCGGCCGCACCACCGGCCAGCTCAAGCTGTTCGCGCAAGTCGTGCGCGCCGGCCAGTGGCTTGCCGCCACGCTCGACTCGCCGCTGCCGGAGCGCAAGCCGCTGCCACGCTCCGACCTGCGCATGCGGAAGATTCCGCTCGGCCCGGTCGCGGTGTTCGGCGCCAGCAATTTTCCGCTCGCGTTTTCGGTGGCGGGCGGCGATACGGCGGCAGCGCTCGCGGCCGGCTGCCCGGTGGTGGTGAAAGCGCACCGTGCTCACCTCGGCACTTCGGAGATGGTCGGCCGCGTGATCCAACGTGTCGCGCAGGAAATGGACTTACCTGAAGGCGTGTTCTCGATGATCGTCGGCGCGGGCAATTCCGTCGGCGAGGCGCTGGTCGCGCATCCGGCGATCAAGGCCGTCGGCTTCACGGGATCGCGCGCGGGCGGCACGTCGCTGATGCGCGTCGCGGCGGCGCGTGCCGAGCCGATTCCGGTGTATGCGGAAATGAGCAGCATCAACCCCGTGTTCCTGCTGTCGAATGCGCTGGCGGCGCGCGGCGAGAGCATCGCGCGTGGCTTCGTCGATTCGCTGGTGCTCGGCGCCGGGCAGTTCTGTACCAACCCGGGCCTCGCGATTGCCGTCGACAGCGACGCGCTCAAGACGTTTGTCGCCACTGCGTCCGAAGCACTCAGCGGTAAGCCCGCGCAGACCATGCTGACGTCCGGCATCTGCGCGGCCTATGAAGAAGGCGAGGGTAAGCTGGCCGCGATCAAGGGCGTGGAAGCCGTGGCTCGCGGTGTCGATACGACCGGCCCGACTCAGGCGCGCGCGGCGTTGTTCGTGACCGATGCGCAGACGTTCCTCGCCACGCCGGCGCTGGAAGACGAGGTGTTCGGCCCGGCCTCGACCATCGTGCGTTGCAAGGACGAGCAGGAACTGCTGGCGGTCGCCGAGTACTTTGACGGCCAGTTGACCGCCACGGTACAAATGGACAGCGCGGATCTGGCGTCGGCGAAGAAGCTGGTGCCGATTCTCGAACGCAAGGCCGGGCGGATTCTGGTGAACGGCTTCCCGACGGGCGTCGAGGTATCGCACGCGATGGTGCACGGCGGGCCGTTCCCGGCTACGTCCGATAGCCGCGCGACTTCGGTTGGCACGACGTCGATCGAGCGCTTCCTGCGTCCGGTGTGCTATCAGGATTTCCCGGCCGATCTGTTGCCGGAAGCGTTGGCTGACAACAACCCGCTGGATTTGTGGCGCCGTCGTGATGGCGAGATCACGCGCAGCTAAATGGCGGATGATCAGGTGAAATAAAAAATATGGCCGGGATATCCCGGCCATATTTTTTTATTGCGTCCACTCTGGCGAACTCGATTCAACGGCAAGGCGAATCAGCTGTTCGCGTCAGCCGCTTCGTTCGCCCGCCGCAGACGTTCGCGGCTATTGGAAAGATGCATGCGCATTGCCGCGCGCGCGCCTTCCGCATCATGGCGCGTGATCGCTTCGAGAATGCTTTCGTGTTCGAGATTGACGAGCGACAGATACGCGTCCGGTTCCGCGCGCGCAATGCCCGCCGAGTCGAGCCGGTTGCGCGGAATCAGCGCGCTGCCCATTTGCGTGAGGATGTCGACGAAATAGCGGTTGCCGGTGGCGCGCGCCACCGAGATATGAAACTGCAGATCGGCGTCGACGCTGTCCAGCCCGTTATGACGTGTGGCTTCGATCGCGTCGAGCGCGGCGCGCATGCGCGCGAGGTCGTCCGGCTTGGCGCGCTGGGCGGCGAGACCCGCACATTCCGTTTCAAGACTGATGCGCAGTTCCAGGATCGACAGCACGTCGCGCAAGGTGGTGGCGGGCACCATGTCGATGCCGAGCTTTTCGCGCTGCGGCTCCAACACGAAGCTGCCGATGCCGTGCCGTGTTTCGATGATCTTGCCCGCCTGCAAACGCGAAATCGCCTCGCGAATCACGGTGCGGCTCACGCTCAGCGTGACCATGAGTTGCGATTCGGTCGGCAGTTTGTCGCCGGGCTTCAAGGCGTTGGACGCGATTTGCTCGGTCACGTAGCTAACGACGAACTCGGCAAGATTACGCGCGCGTCGTGGCGGTGCCGCGGATGCCAGTGGTGTAGCCATCGAAAACGCCCCTTGAATCAGATAGTTGCAGACACTTCATGCGTTTCATTATACCGTCGTCTGACGACTGATTATAACCACGCCATATCATTTTGCGGACCGGCGTCCGATGCGACGCCGAAGTGCCTTTTTAGCCTGCATTTCGTGCTGCGGCGGCGCTTATTTCGCTGTCCGCAGAGAAGTACGATAACCGCTGCGCGATCAGTTCGGGCGCAGTTCGACGCGCTTGATATCTTTCACGATCACGAGATAGCTGAACACCGTCAGCAGGGCGTTGATGCCCACGAACACAAGCGCGCCGTTGAACGAGCCGGTCTTCGCGACGAGATAGCCGATCACGATCGGCGTCACGATGCCGGCCACGTTGCCGAACATATTGAAGATCGCGCCGGACAGGCCGAGCGCCTCGCGCGGCGATGTATCGGCGACCACGGCCCAGCCGAGCGCGCCGATACCTTTGCCGAAGAACGCCAGCGACATGAGCGCGACGACGACCCAGTCGGTCGACACATAATTGCAGCCGATGATGCACACCGACAGCAGCATGCCGCCGACAATCGGCACCTTGCGCGCGACCGTAAGCGAATGGCCGCGACGGATCAGCCCATCGGACAGAATGCCGCCGAGCACGCCGCCCGAGAATCCACAGATCGCCGGCAGCGAAGCCACCAGACCCGCTTGCAGAATCGTCATGCCGCGCGCCTGCACGAGGTAGATCGGAAACCACGTCAGGAAGAAGTAGGTCAGCACGTTGATGCAATACTGCGCGAGATAGACGCCGAGCAGCATGCGGTTGCTCAGCAGTTGGCGAACCAGAGACCAGCCGCCTGTGTTCTCGATCTTGCCAGCGGAGCGAGCTTTCTTCTGCCCGTTGATCACGCCGCCGCCTTGTTCGATGTACTCGAGTTCCGAACGCGACACACGCGGATGATCGGCGGGGTTCTTCATCACCTTCAGCCAGGTGAGCGCGAGCAGAAGTCCCATCACGCCCATCACGACGTAGACCATGTGCCAGCCGAACGCGTGGGTGAGCCACGCCATCAACGGCGTGAACACGACCGCCGCGAAGTATTGCGCCGAATTGAAAATGGCCGACGCCGTGCCGCGTTCGTTGGTCGGGAACCAGCTTGCCACCACCTTGGCATTGGCCGGAAACGCCGGTGATTCGGCCGCGCCCATTGCGAAGCGCAGCACGAACAGCGCGGTGACGGCCGCCGCCGCGCTGCCCAGCAAACCGATCGAGCTTTGCAGCAGGGTGAAGAGCGACCAGAAGAAAATACTCGCCGCGTAGACGCGCCGCGCGCCGAAGCGGTCCAGCAGCCAGCCGGCCGGCAGTTGCGACAGCACGTAGGCCCAACTGAACGCGGAGAAAATGTAGCCCATGCGGATCGCGTCGAAGCCGAACTCGGCGCGCATGGCCGAGCCAGTCACCGACAACGTGGCGCGGTCCGCGTAGTTGAAGGTGGTGATCAGAAAGATCAGCAGCAAAATTCCGTAGCGGACTCGGGTGCGCTTTGCGACATGGGCGGCACTCGCCGTGCGGCTCATTTCCATGGTCATCTCCTGAATTTCTTATGCGTGGGAGCGGGCTCCCAGGCGTCGTGGCGCAATGAGCGGCCACAGGCCTTTCGATACATGCTGGTGCGGCGCTACAAAAAACGCCCGGCGACGTTGCCGTCCCGGGCGCTCTTTGCGGTGCCGTCTACGCGGCCGTCGTTCGCACGGCCGCCGGGTGTCGATTGCTGCGCTTACGCCGCCCGGATTACTGCGGGCCGAGCGTCTTGATGAGCGCGTCCAGCTTGCCCATTTCTTCTTCCGTCAGATCCGTCAGCGGTGCGCGGACCGGGCCGGCGCTGTGGCCGACCAGCTTCGCGCCAGCCTTGACGATGCTGACCGCGTAGCCCGCGCGGCGGTTGCGGATCGCCAGATACGGCAGGAAGAATTCGTCGATCAGCTTGCCGACGGTCGCGTGGTCGTCCGCGGCGATCGCGCGGTAGAAGTCCATCGCGGTCTTCGGAATGAAGTTGAACACCGCCGACGAATACACTGGAACGCCCAGCGCCTTGTACGCCGCTGCATAAACTTCGGCGGTCGGCAGGCCGCCGAGATACGAGAAGCGGTCGCCGAGGCGGCGGCGGATCGACACCATGTTCTCGATCTCGCCCACCCCGTCCTTGAAGCCGATCAGGTTCGGGCAGCGCTCGGCCAGCCCTTCGAGCATATCGGCGTTAAGCTTGGAGTTCGCGCGGTTGTAGATGATCACGCCCATGTTCGGCACGGACTTGCAGACTTCTTCGGCGTGTGCGGCGATGCCTTCCTGGCAGGCTTCCGTCAGGTAATGCGGCATCAACAGAATGCCGTTCGCGCCATGACGCTCGGCTTCCTGTGCGTAGGCGATCGCCACGCGCGTCGGGCCGCCCGCGCCGGCGAGAATCGGCACCTTGCCTTTGCAGACTTCGGTAGCCGTTTTCACGACGTTCGAATAGTCGTTGTGCGTGAGCGAGAAAAATTCGCCCGTGCCGCCGGCGACGAACAGCGCCGACGCGCCGTACGGAGCAAGCCATTCGAGGCGCTCAGCATACGTATCGGCGCGGAAATCGCCTTGTTCGTCGAAGTCGGTAACGGGGAAGGACAGGAGGCCTTCGGAAACGATCTGCTTCAGTTCCTGCGGTGTCGTCATGATATGTATCCAGGGCGTCGAATGGTGTGTGGAAGCTCAATTAAGTGAGAATTGAGATTTCTTATACGTCATCGTACAACAACAAATCGGCTAACTCAACGGTGTTTTCACGGCATAATGCTTGCCCTAGGGTAAATACGGAACGTCTGCGCAATATTTCATGTTGTAGGATGACGTATGAATAGCTGGCGCAGCAGGCGTACACCGCCATAAGGATCGATGCAATGGAACAATCTCCGCTCTACATTCGTGTTCACCCCAACGACAATGTCGCGATCGTCGTCAACGACGGCGGTCTGGGTGAAGGCGCGGTATTTCCCGATGGTCTGGCGCTGCGCGAGCGCGTGCCGCAAGGGCACAAGGTCGCGCTGGCCGACCTGGCCGAGGGCGACGAGGTCATCCGCTATAACGTGGTGATCGGCTATGCGCTAAAGGCGTTGCCGAAGGGCAGCTGGATCAACGAACACGTGATTCGCATGCCGAGCCCGCCTGGACTCGAGGATCTGCCGATCGCGACGATTAAGGCGCCGGAAATGCCGCCGCTCGAGGGCTATACGTTCGAGGGCTACCGCAACGCGGACGGCTCGGTCGGTTCGCGCAACATTCTCGCCATCACGACGACGGTGCAATGCGTGGCCGACGTGGTTCAGCACGCGGTGACGCGTATCAAGGCTGAACTGCTGCCTCGCTATCCGAATGTCGACGACGTGGTGAGCCTCGGCCACACGTACGGTTGCGGCGTCGCGATCGACGCGCCCGACGCGATGGTGCCGATCCGCACCGTGCGCAACATCAGCCTGAATCCGAATTTCGGCGGCGAGGTGATGATGGTCAGCCTCGGTTGCGAAAAACTTCAGCCCGAGCGTCTGATGCCGCCCGGCACGATTCCGATCGCCGCGGCCGCGAATGTCGCCGAAGTCGCGGACATCGGCGATATCGAAGCGGATCTGAACGGCGACGTGGTCGTGCTGCAGGACGAATCGCACGTCGGTTTCCAGTCGATGATCGAGTCGATCATGAAGATGGCCGAAGGCCATCTGAAGCGTTTGAACAATCGCCGCCGCGAGACGTGTCCCGCGTCCGATCTCGTGATCGGCGTGCAATGCGGCGGCAGCGATGCATTCTCCGGTCTCACCGCGAATCCCGCCGTGGGCTACGCGACCGATTTGCTGGTGCGTGCCGGCGCCACGGTCATGTTCTCCGAAGTCACCGAAGTGCGCGACGGCGTCGATCAACTGACGGCGCGCGCGGCCAACCCAGAGGTCGCCGCGGCGATCATCCGCGAAATGCAGTGGTACGACGATTATCTGAAGCGCGGCGGCGCGGATCGCAGCGCCAACACCACGCCGGGCAACAAGAAGGGTGGCTTGTCGAACATCGTCGAAAAAGCGATGGGCTCGATCATCAAGTCCGGTAATTCGGCGATTTCCGGCGTGTTGTCGCCGGGCGAGAAGGTCAAACAGAAAGGCCTGATTTACGCGGCCACGCCGGCCAGCGACTTTATCTGCGGTACGCTGCAAGTCGCGGCGGGTATCAACCTGCACGTATTCACCACCGGCCGCGGCACGCCGTACAGCCTCGCCGAAGTGCCCGTCATCAAGGTCGCGACGCGCTCGGATCTGGCGCGCCGCTGGCATGATCTGATGGACATCAACGCCGGCACCATCGCGACTGGCGAGTCGACAATCGAAGAGGTGGGCTGGGAACTCTTCCGTCTGATGCTCGACGTCGCCAGCGGCCGCAAAGAGACTTGCGCTGAGAAGCTCAAGCTCCACAATGCGCTGACGCTGTTCAATCCCGCGCCGGTGACCTGATCGATCCGGCGGGCTTGCTCGATCCGATCACACTCACACCAATATAGAAACATGACTGACTCGAACCTTGACCGCAGCGCGGCACAGAAACCCTTCCGCCGCCTGCTGCTCACCGGCGCGGCGGGCAACCTCGGCAAGCAGTTGCGCGGCGCGCTCGCCGCGTGGGCCGATATCGTGCGCATCACGGATATCGCGCCGCTCGGCGAGGTGGCGGCGCATGAAGAAGCCTCGATCGTCGACATCGCTGACGAAGCCGCCGTTCACGCGCTGCTCGAAGGCGTGGACGCGGTGGTTCACCTCGGCGGCATTTCCGTCGAGGCGCCGTTCGAAGACTTGCTCCAAGCGAATATCCGCGGCCTGTACAACCTCTATTCGGCGGCGCAGAAGCAGGGCGTGAAGCGCATCGTCTACGCGAGCTCGAATCACGCGGTGGGTTTTCATCCGGTGACGGAGGTGGTCGATATCGACGCCCCGCTGCGTCCGGATAGCCTGTACGGCGTGACGAAGTGCTTCGGCGAATCGTTGTCGCGTTACTACTTCGATCGCTTCGGTCTGGAGACGGTGTGTCTGCGGATCGGTTCGTCGTTCGAGCAGCCGAAGAATCCGCGCATGCTCGTGACCTATCTGAGCTTTCGCGACCTCATCGAACTGGTGCGCTGCTCGCTGTTCACCAACCGCGTGGGTCACGCGATCGTGTACGGCGTGTCGGATAACCGCACCAAATGGGTGGATAACACCAAGGCCGCGTTCCTTGGTTTTCGTCCGCAGGACAGTTCGGTCGAATTCGAGCATCTCTTTCCGGTCACGGCACCCACCGCCGATCTCGACGATCCGACGCAGCGTTTCCAGGGTGGCCCGTTCGTGCTCGCCGGTCCGATGGAGCCGAAGCGGTGAGCGCCGCGGCGAACCCGCGCGTGGAGCGGGTCGAGGCAGCGGGGCAGGCGCCGGCTGCGGTCGGCGAGAGTCCGGTTTGGCGCGCTGCGGAGCAAGCCCTTTACTGGGTGGATATTCCCGCGCAGAAGATCGTGCGCTTGCGGATCGATTCGGGCGAGCGCTCTGAATGGTTGCTGCCTGAGAAAGTGGCATGCATCGCATTCGACCGTCGCGGTACGGTGCTGGCCGGCTGCGAGACCGGACTCTTCGCGCTCACGCTGACTGAGTCCGCGGCGAACGGCGAAGCCGTGCAAGTGACAGGGCGCAAACTCGCCGCACCGGACTTCGCTTGCGACGACATGCGTTTCAACGACGGCCGTTGCGACCGGCAAGGACGCTTCTGGGCCGGCACGATGGTGCAGGACATGGCGGCGGCCAAGCCGGCCGGCGCGCTCTATCGTTTCGACGAGCGCGGCGTGCTGTCCGCGCCGGTCGTCGAGGAATTGATCACGCAAAACGGCCTCGCGTGGTCGCCGGATGGCGCGACCATGTATCTGTCGGACTCGCATCCGTTGCGCAGGCAGATCTGGGCATTCGATTACGACATCGAATCCGGCGAGCCGCGCAACCGTCGCGTGTTTGCCGATCTGAATCTGCATGCGGGCCGTCCCGACGGCGCCGCGGTGGACGCCGACGGCTGCTACTGGATCTGCGCGAACGATGCCGGCCTGTTACTGCGCTTCACGCCCGAGGGCAAGCTGGACCGGCAGATTGCCGTGCCGGCCATCAAGCCGGCCATGTGTGCCTTCGGTGGGCGCGAGCTGGACACGCTGTTCGTCACGTCGATCCGTCCCGCTGCGAACGCGAGCGAGCATGACGGCCATCTGTTCGCCGTGCGTCCCGGCGTAACCGGGTTGCCCGAGCCGGAGTTTGCCGGCGAACTGTAAGCGGAGCCTGTACGAGAAGGGCGCCGGACATGTCACGCATGTCCGGCGCCTTTTTTTGCTTGAATATTCATAGGTCATCGTACAACATTGTGGCGTAAAGACTACGGTGGTGTCACATTTCTTTTACGAAAAGCCGGCCGTCCCGCGCATCTGGTTTTACCCCCGTCAGCACCATTCCTGCTGGCGCCGGGGCTTGCCGGATGATCCATCGGTCATGTGTGCCGGATGCCCGCGTGGTGCGGGTAAATACCGTCTGTACAACTCAAACTGCGTTTTATAGACTTCATATGTCGTCGTACAACGTATAAGCCCAAACGAATTCCTTTCTTTGTAGTTCGGATTGTCGGCTTGAACGAGACGCAGGCCGATGCAGTTGAAGCAAAAGTACAAGAGTGGAGTTGGCTGACAGGAGTGCTGAGCATCTGCGCCGGGGACGTTGCACAGACCAGCATGGCAAAGCACTCGTGACCGAGAAGGGTGGCGAGCGTCGAGCCGGGAGACGCAGCAAACCATGTCGCATCCGCGGGTAGCCCCGCAAGCGGACCTTCCGCAATCGATTGGACGGTCAATTTTTCAAGGAATTTCACGATGAATAAGAAGTTTGCCTCTTCCCGTGTTTCGCTGATCGTCGCAGCTTCGGTGCTGGCCTTTAGCACCGTGTCGGCACAAGCGCGTGTGTTCCGCGTGTCCGACGTGCATGGCGATACCTATCCGACCAACATGGCCGTGAAACACATGGGAGAAGAGATCAACAAGGCAACCGGCGGCAAAGACTCCGTGAAGGTCTTCGGCAATAGCGCGCTGGGTTCCGAAAACGACACGATCGATCAGGTGCGCATCGGCGCGCTCGACATGGCGCGCGCCAACGGCGCCGCGTTCAACGAGATCGTGCCGGAATCGATGATCCCGTCGCTGCCGTTCCTGTTCCGCGACATCGACCATTTCCGCAAAGTGATGTACGGCCCGGAAGGCCAGAAGATTCTCGACGCTTTCAAGGCGAAGGGCATGATCGCGCTGACGTTCTACGAGAGCGGCGCGCGTTCCATCTACACCAAGAAGCCGATTCACACGCCGGCTGATATGAAGGGCCTCAAGGTTCGCGTGCAGCCGTCCGATCTGATGGTCGACGAAATCCGCGCAATGGGCGGCACGCCCACGCCGATGCCGTTCGCCGAAGTCTATACGGGCCTGAAGACGGGTCTGGTGGATGCCGCTGAAAACAACCTGCCGTCGTACGAAGAAACCAAGCATTTCGAAGTCGCGCCGGTCTACTCCGAAACCCAGCACTCGATGACGCCGGAAGTGCTCGTGTTCTCGAAGAAAGTGTGGGACACGCTGACGCCGCAAGAGCAGGAGATCATCAAGAAAGCTGCGGCGGACTCGGTGCCTTACTACCAGAAGCTGTGGACCGCGCGCGAAGCCGATGCGAGCAAGACGGTCACGAAGGGCGGCGCGACCATCGTCGCGTCGACGCAGATCGATCGTGCCGCGTTCGTCAAGGCGATGCAGCCGGTCTGGGCGAAGTACGAAAAGACCCCGCAAATGAAGCAGCTCGTCGACGAGATTCAGGCAGTCAAATAAGGCTCGCCTGAACGGAAGCCATGCAGCGGTGTGAAAGTGCGAAGGGCCTGCGAGAAGATTCGCAGGCCTTGCCGCTGTGCGCGTTCCGAACTGAAGAGTCGAACAGATTGCTGAATATTAAAGACAGGTCGGTCGAATGCAAGGATGGGTCCAATGAGATTCATGAAGCGCCCAAATGATTTTCTGTTCCGCGCGCTGGTTGTCGTGGCGTCGCTGAGTCTCGCCGTGCTGAGCGTGCTGGTGATCTACAGCGTCGTGATGCGCTACGTCTTCAGCGATGCACCGGATTTCGTCGAGCCCATCGCCCTTTTGCTGGTGATCGTGATCGCCATGTTCGGCGCCGCGCTCAAGGTCCGCGAAGGCGGCCATATCGGTCTCGATTCGCTCGTGAAGAAATTGCCGCCGAAAGGGCAGCTCATCGCCACGTCGTTTCAGCACATTTGCCTGATCGTGTTTGCGGTGATGGTTTTTTTCGGCTGCCTGCAGATGGTGGAGGCCACCGCCGAAGACCGCATTCCAATTATCGGTTTGCCTGAATCGTTGCGTTACTGCATCCCGGTTATTGCCAGCGTCTGCATTGCAATGTTCTCGATCGAGAACCTGCTCGCGCTTTTCGCACAGAAACAAAAATAGAGCAATCATGGAACTTGCCATCCTCTCCGTTAGTTTTCTCGTTTTTCTCCTTCTCGGCGTTCCTGTTTCCTTCGGGCTCGGGCTCGCGTGCGTCCTGACTTACCTTTACGAAGGCTTGCCGGCGGCCACCGCCATGCAGTCGATGATTTCGGGCATCAACGGCTTCTCGTTTCTCGCGGTGCCGTTCTTCATTCTGTCCGGCGAGCTGATGCTGCACGGTGGCATCGCGGACCGCATCCTGCGTTTCGCACAAGCCACGGTCGGGCATTTCCGCGGCGGCCTCGGCATGGCCAACGTGGTGGCGTGCACGCTGTTCGGCGGCGTCTCCGGGTCGCCCTCGGCGGATACGTCGGCCATGGGCGGCGTGGTGATTCCGCTGATGAAGCGTGAAGGCTACAGCGCGGCCTACGCGGTCAACGTGACGACGCACTCGTCGCTGGCGGGCGCGCTGATGCCGACGTCGACCAACATGATCATCTATGCATTCGCGGCCCAGGGCATCACCGGCACGTTGAATGGGCATCCGATGAGCGGCGTCTCGATCGGCGATCTGTTGTTTTCCGGTCTTCTCCCGGTGTTGTGGGTGATGGGTTTCGTGCTGATCGCCGCCTACTGGCAAGCGGTCAAATACGGCTATCCGCGTCGTGCCGACGGTTCGACGGAGCTGCAGAAATTCCCCGGCTGGTACGCCGTGGCCCGTACGTTCCTCGGTGCGTTGCCCGGCTTGATGGTGATCGCGATCATTCTGGTTTGCGTGGCGAAGGGCATTGCTACGGCGACGGAAGCCGCCGCTATCGCCGTGTTTTATTCGCTGGTGCTGACCATCGTCGTGTATCGCTCGATGACGATGAAGAAGCTGTTCCACGCGCTCTCCAAGGCCGCCAAAACCACCGGCGTAGTGCTGCTGCTGATCGGCGTGTCGAACATGCTGCGTTACCAGATGGCCTATCTGGAGATTCCGGATGCGATCGAACACATGCTCGACGGCGCGACCAGCTTGCCGTGGCTGATGCTGCTGTACATCAACCTGATCCAGATTTTCCTCGGCACGTTCGTCGACATGGCGGCGCACATTCTGATCACCACGCCGCTATTCCTGCCGATGGCGATGCACGCCGGCGTCGGTCCCGTGCAGTTCGGCATCATGATTCTGCTGAATTGCGCATTGGGTCTCGTGCATCCGCCAATCGGCTCGGTGCAGTTTATTGGGTGCGCGATTGGCAATGTGTCGATTGGTGAAACTACCAAGGTGGCGTGGCCGTATTACCTGGCTATCTTCAGCGCGATCAACATCGTCACTTACGTACCGATGTTCTCGACATGGTTGCCTAGCCTGATCAATGGTCACCCGGTATTTTGAAGTCCTTCATTAACGCCGGGACGTTCGAACAATATCCACACTCCGCGGCGCCCGAAGGGTGCCGCGATCAAAGAAAAATCTTTTAAAGAGGAGCAGAAATGAAAAAGGCATTGGCAACTTCAGCGCTTGGCCTGGTCGCCCTCGGCGCACACGCTCAGAGCAGCGTGACGCTGTACGGGATCGTCGATACGGGTATCGGCTATCAGAGCAGCCAGACGTCGCTCGGTTCGACCAGCGGCGGCCGTTCGGTCGTGAAGATGGTCAACGGCATCTGGGCCGGCAGCCGTTTCGGCCTGAAGGGCGCGGAGGATTTGGGCGGCGGCACCAAGGCGATCTTCCAGTTGGAAGAGGGCTTTAACAGCGCCACCGGCGCGCAGTCCGTCAGCGGTCTCGGCTTCAACCGCCAGGCTTATGTCGGCGTGACGAACAGCAGCTACGGTACGTTCACGGCAGGCCGCCAGTACACGTCGTACTACACGATGCTCTCGCCGTACAGCCCGACCACGTGGCTGACGGGCGCATACGGCGCGCACCCGGGCGATATCGATTCTCTGGATACGGTCTACCGCGTCAACAACTCGCTGGTGTACACGACGCCGAGCTTCTACGGCCTGACGGCTAGCGGCTCGTACGCGCTGGGCGGCGTGGCGGGCAGCTTCAACGCCGGCTCGACGTGGAGCGCGGGCTTGCAATACCTGAACGGTCCGTTCGGCATTGCGGCGGGCTTCCAGCGCATCAACAACTCGACGTCTGGCGGCGGCGCATGGGGCGCGGACTCCACGGCGTCGAACAACGGCGCTCAGCCTGGCGTGTCGGGCATCAACAACGGCTATCAGCGCGCGCAGGCTCAACAACGCTTTGCGGTGACGGGCGGCTATGCGTTCAGCCCGTCATGGGACGTGTCGTTCTCGTACTCGAACGTGCAATACATTCCGGGTATCAACTCGCCGTTCCGCACCACCGCGATCTTCAACACGGGCGGCGCCGTGCTGCACTTCAAGCCTGTGACGTCGCTGGACCTGGCCGCGGGCTATAGCTACACGCGCGCAACGGAAGCGAACGGCATCTCGAGCTCGGCACGCTATCAGCAGTTCAACCTCTCGCAGTACTACAGCCTCTCCAAGCGCACTGGCCTGTACGCGCTCGAGGCGTATCAACGTGCAAGCGGTCAGACTCTGGGTACGAACGGGGTGAGCATCATCAACGCGACGGCCGATATCGGCGACGGCCAGAACGGCGCGCCGTCCTCGTCGCGCAGCCAGTTTGCTGCCGGCGTGGGCATCATCCACAAGTTCTGACGACGTAACTACGTGGCGGTGTGTTGCTGCGCCGCCACGGCGACGCGTTTAATTACGCTTCGCTGAGCATCACAAGCTGCGCGCGCAACGCGCGCAGCCTCTTTGGCGCCCGTTCCCCGGGCATGGCGCGTGTCGACCCGATCCCGCGCGTTCAGCCAGATAAACGTCACACCGCCGGCAAATCGGCGATCTTCGCGTCCGCAGCCGTTTCCGGCATTGCGATGGTGGCAGGGCGCATCCTTCCCGACGCCTCACGCACCAGTTCCCTCGTATTCAGTTCGGCCGCGATCGCGTACAAAAAGCCAGTTTGAGCAGCCGCCGCAGGCAGGCAAGCCGCCCGTTTCACGCGCTCAGGCGTCGGACCATAAACGCCCGGCCGTTGCCCAGTTTTCGCGTTTCACGTCGGTCAGAATAATGTCCACCGAATTCGGTTCAACGCCGAGCGATTCGCAGGTTGCCTTGGTAATGGCTTCGACAAACTGGCGTTTCTGTTCCACCGAGCGGCCTTCGAACAGTTCGATACGAAACGTGGGCATGGCATAACTCCGTTAAAGATGAGAGTGCGTTTGAAATGAGTGCGGCGCGAATTCAATCGCGATAGCCGCGATAGAGGCGGTCGAGTTTGCGCAGCAAGGCAGGCCATTCGAGCGCGCCTTCAATGGCGCCGCCATCGTACAGTTGCTCCGCCGTGCGTGCGGCGACCGCATCGCTCGGCACCACGAGTTGCGCGCCACATGCTTGCGCCTGCAACTGGATCTCGCATGCCTTGAGCAGCGTTGCCATCAGCACATAGGCTTCGGCGACGGTGCGGCCGGTGGTCAGCGTGCCGTGATTGCGCAACAGCATGGCAGGCTTGTCGGCGAGATGCGCGACGAGGCGCTCGCCTTCCGCCGGCGAAAACGCGAGGCCTTCGTAATCGTGGTACGCGAGTTGGCCGTAAAAGCGCAGCGCATGTTGCGAGGCGGGCAGCAAGCCGGCCGGTTGCGCGGAGACCGCCACGCCCGCCGTATTGTGCAGATGCATCACGCAGAAGGCATCGGCGCGCGCCGCGTGGACTGCCGCGTGCAGCGCGAAGCCGGTGGCGTTCACCGCATGTTCGCTCGCACCGACGACATTGCCCGCGATATCGATCTTCACGAGATTCGAGGCGCACACTTCGTCGAAGGCGAGGCCGAATGGATTGATCAGGAAATGGCCGGGTTCGCCCGGCACGCTCGCCGAAATGTGCGTGTAGATCAGATCGTCCCAGCCGTTGAGCGCCGCGAGCCGGTAGGCCGCGGCCAGGTCGACGCGGGTCTGGCGCTCAGCGTCGGACAATGGCCCTGTCTCGGCGACGCGGCCGGCGGGGGTGTGAGTGAACGACATGTCTGTCTCCTGGATCCTGAACTGTTCGATCGCTGAAACGCGTCCGTGCGTCCGTGCGTGTGCGTGTGGCGCGGGCGTGTTGCGAACCTGGCGGCCTGACTAGCTCTCGCGTGTGGCTGGAACCGGCGTCGTCGCGCGACGTGTGGTGTCCCTAAGTTGCGCCGGTTCAACGGCGGCCACGCCAAGCGCCAAGCGCTGCGTAAGCCACTGCACGCTCCACGTCGCGAGGACGAAGGGCGCGGTCATGACCGGCCAGCCGAAGTATGCCGCCGCCGCTTGCAGCGCGCTCGACAAGGCCACCGCGCCGAGCATCGTAACGAGCCCGCAGTCCGCTAATGCGAGCGCGGTCAGCACGCCGTTGAATCCTAACAGGCCGGCGTCGAACGAAGCTATCGTCGCACCCAGCAGCAGAGGCGCGGCGCTGGCGAACCCCGCGCCGATCAATGCCCGCAGCGCATGCCTGCGCGAGGCCGCTGCAATCCCGATCAACACCAGCAATCCGGGCAATGCCTGCGATGCAAAACCGGTTTGCGCGAAACCGGCAAGCAAGCCGCTGCCCGCTTGCGTCGCGCTCAGCACGTGCGCAGGCGTCACGTTTGCTGACGGCGCGTTGACCGTTACCAAGGGCAGCCAAAGCCACGTCACGATCAGGCACGGGCTCGAGAAGATACCGAGCCCGCGCGCACGCAGCCAGCGCGACCACGGCGCTAACAACCACGCCGTGCAGGTGGCGGCGAGAATCGCCACCGCGCCCGCTGTCGCGTTGTCGGCGATGAAGTTGAAAGCGGCCAGCCCCGCCAGCGCGCCATTGAAACCGTGCAGCCCGGCGCGCGTGTCGTCCTCACGATAGCCGGCCAATACCGCGCTCACGTTGGCCGCGACCGCACCCATCAGCGCCGCGCAGGCGAGGCGCGGGTCATAGAGCAGCCAGGCGGCGAGCAGGCACGCGCCGGTGAAGGCATTCGCTTGCAGCACGATCTGGCCGAGGCTGCGCAACAGCGTGCGCAAGGCGGCAGATTGAGCTTCATTCGCGGCGGCGTGCATGATGGGAAGTCGGTGTGATTTCAATGATGCGCAATTGCGCTGCGCGAACGTTGGGCGCGCGCATGGTCGGAGGACTGCGAACCGCGAGCATAGGCCAGGTGAGTCGCGCTGGGCGTCGCGTGCGTTAATAGTGGCTATTTGCGACGCCGCTCCGCGATGCCATGCGCCGCCCGAACAAAAGCTTTCGCGCTACGATATCAACCCGGCGCAGCCAGGCAGAACCCGGTCGCGCCGTCCAAAGAGGAGGCAGGCAGATGCGTGAATTGCGGTGGGCATCGGAAGAGGGCGACGGCATCGAACATCTGGCGTTCGACGCGCACGAGGACGGCTTCGCGGTGGAAAGCGTCGTGGTCGGCCAGCGTTACGGAAAGTCGTATGGCCTGCACTACAAGGTGCGCTGCGACGCGCACTGGCGTACGCGCTATGCGTGGCTGAAGATCGTCGGCGGCGGGGAGCTGGAGTTGCATGGCGATGGCGCCGGCCATTGGCACGACGGACACGGCCTCGCGCTGAGCGCGATCGAAGGCTGCATCGACATCGATATCGCCGCTACGCCGTTCACCAACACGCTGCCTATCCGTCGCTTGCAACTGGCCGAAGGCGAGCGTCGACCCATTTCGGTGGCGTATATATCGACGCCCGATTTGCAGGTCACGCGTGTCGAACAGGCGTACTCATGCATCGAATTGCATCGCGAGTATCGCTACGAGGGCATCTTCCGCAACTTCACGGCGGACATGAGGGTGGACGACGACGGTCTCGTGATCGACTATCCGACGCTCTTCACACGCCTGCCGCGCGAGCGTTGAGCGTAGCCGGCGGCGCCCAGCCGCCGTGGTCGGCGCGATGCCGTTCCACGAAGCGTTCGATGCCCGCCGCGATCCGTTCGGGGTCGCGCAGCACGACCCAATGGCCGGCGTCGATCTCGTTGCGCTCATACGCGCCGAGCCAGCCCTCCAGCCCAAGCGAGAGCGCCGGGCCGACATAGCGGTCACGCAGTGGCACGATGAATTGCACCGGCGCGTACGCGTGCCGCGCGCGCGGACGCAGCAGCTTGTCGATGAAATTGGCGCGATAGAGATTCAAACCGTTGAGCGCGTTGCGCAGCTGCGCGGGATCGGGCGCGGGCCGCACGCGTTCCGTCACACGCAGCCACAACGGCCAAAGGCGTGCGGCGCCCGCCCGCCACACGAGTTCCGGCAGCCAGGGCAGATGAAAGAAAAAGATGTACCAGGACTTGAGCGTTTGCCGGACGCCGCTGCCGAAAGGGCGTTTCGTTGTCGGCGGTGCGGTTCGAGCGGCGGCGTCGCTCTCGCCCTCGCGGTCGGCATCGCTCTCGCTCTCGCCGCGCAGGCCGAACGACGCGTGATCGAGACACGGCCCCGAAATCGACGTGTACGAAGCAATGCGGCCTTTGAACGCCGGGTCGGTCACCGCCTCCCAGCTTTGAATCGAGCCCCAGTCGTGGCCGACCAGGTGAAACGGCCGCGCGCCACAGGTCGCGTCGGCGACTGCCGCAAGGTCGGCGGCGAGGCGTTCGAGCCGGTACGCGTGGCGCGTGGCCGGCGCTTCGGAAGCGCCGGCGCCGCGTACGTCGTAGGCGATCACATGGTAGCGCGTGTCCAGGAGCGCGCGCACCGGTTCCCACACGGCCGCCGAGTCGGGATAACCGTGCACCAGCACGATTGGCGGCGCGTCGCGCGGGCCGCTCATGTAGACCGCGAGCCGCACGTCGCCGGCCTCGACCGACAGCGTGTCGCGTATCACGCGGCCGCCTGCACGCCGCGCCGTGCGGCCTTGCGGGCGCTCGGCGTGAGCGCGTTGGTGGCATCGACCGCGGCGACGAGACCTTCGATGCGCGCCAGTTGCACACGGTTGTCGTGATCCCACGGATGGAAGCCGGGCCGGAAAAAACTCAGCCACTCACCGGCGATACGCGGAAACACGCCATGACGCGGCCCGTACAGATACTTCACGACACGCCACATGCCGCGTAAATGACCGCCGCGTTTGCGGTCGGCGATGAGCAACCGCACGTGGTAGTCGAACACGATCAGCCAGAACGTCAACGTGGTGGCGAGCATGGTGCCGGCGCGCAGCAGATAGCGGCCCAGCCCGGGTTTGAGCACGGCGTTCCATACGTCGTAGGAAACGGACTTGTGCTCGGTTTCCTCCAGCGCATGCCAGGTCCACATCTGCGTATAGCCTTCCACCGAGCCGCCGATGCGCGACGCGTCTTCCAGCAGCAGGCCCGCGAGCATCGCCGTGTAGTGCTCGAGGCAGACGGTCACGGCGAGCTGGTACGAATGCGGCAGGATCTTGCGGCCGAAGTTGAGAATCGCCCACAGCCGTTTGTCGAGCTTGTGCGCGGGCAGGCCGGCTTGCTGCAGCAGATCGTTGTATTCGACATGCTCGCGCGTATGCATGGCTTCCTGGCCGATGAAGCCGAGCACCTGCTTCTTTAGCACAGGGTCGTCGATCTGATCGCGGTAGTTGCGCACGCTGTCCATGAAAAAGCGCTCGCCGGCCGGAAACAGCAGCGAAAGCGCGTTGAAGAAGTGTGTCACATGCGAGCCTTGCACGTGCCAATCGCAGGCACGTTCCTGCGGCAAATTGAAACGTAGGTCGCGGCGAATCGGCATCATGGCCTTTCTCCTTGTGATTCTCGATGAGTTGCTGATCGTGATCGAATGACGTACGTGGCGCTCGGCAAAAAAGTCCGGCGCATCAGGCGCGCTTGCCGTCTATCTGCGCGGCGCGCCGCGCGCGTTTTTCGGCGACGCGTTTCATGCGGCGCGTTTGCATCACCACGAGTGCCTGATAGGCGGCCGGCAGTGTGCGCGCCAGCCAGTCGGCGGCCCGCGCGTCGCGTCCGATCAATACGCGCCGCTTGTTCCTACGCACGCCGTCGAGAATGACGCGCGCGGCTTCGTCGGCGGTGGTGATGAAAAACTTTTCGAAGTCGTCCTTGCCTTGCTGTTCGGTTTCCAGCATGAAACCGACCATGTTCGTCGCGATGCGGCTCGATTGCGCGATGCTCGTGCGGATGCCGCCCGGATGCACGCAGGTCGCCGAGACGCCGCACTTCATGAGGTCGAGTTCCTGGCGCAGCGCTTCGGTAAAGCCGCGTACGGCGAATTTGGTCGCGTTGTACCCGCTCATGCCCGGCTGCGCAAACAACCCGAACACGCTCGACGTGTTGACGATATGGCCGTCGCCGGAAGCCTTGATGTACGGCAGAAACGCTTTCGTGCCGTGCACCACGCCCCAGAAGTTGATGCCCACGATCCACTCCAGATCCGCGTAATCCATCCCTTCAATGGTGCTCGACAGCGCGACGCCCGCGTTGTTGAACACGAGATTGACGCTCTGATGCTGCGCGGCGGTTTCGGCGGCCCAGTCGAACATCGCGGCGCGGTCGGCAACGTCGAGCACGCGTGTAGTGATGTGCAACGGCGAGCCGACGATCTGCGGCGCCGCGGCTTGCGCAAGCTGTGCGGTTTCGGCGAGGCTCGCGGCATTGCGGTCGGCGAGCGCGAGATGGCAGCCTTCGCGCGCCAACTGAATCGCGAGCGAGCGACCCATGCCCGAGCCTGCGCCGGTGATCGCGGCGACTTTGTCGGTAAAGTTTTTCATTGGTTTATCTCCGGTTCTCCCTGAACGGTGCCTTGTCGTTGTTGTTGTCGTTATCGTTTCGTCAGGCTGCTTCCACGGGCGCTGAAGCAGCGCCCCCATGAGCGTGCGTGTCTTGCGCTGAACCCGTCGGCACGTTCGCCGCACGCGGCGCGGGCGAATACGCGAGGTAATCGTCCATGCTGAAGGTGCTGGTGGCCTGGCGGAATTTGTAGGCAAATCCCGGCCACAGCGTCGTGTTCTTGCCGGTTGCCGGATCGAGATACCAGCTCTTGCAGCCACCCGTGGACCAGATCGCACGGCCGAGCTTCTGCTGGATCCGCTCGTTGTACGTGCGCTCCACCTGCGGGCGCACTTCGATGGCGTCGGCGCGTTCGGCACGCATCGTCTTCAGCGCGCGCAGGATGTACTCGACCTGCGACTCGATCATGAACACCATTGAGTTGTGGCCCAGACCCGTGTTCGGTCCGACCACCATGAAGAAGTTCGGATAACCAGGCAATGCCGTACCGAGGTAAGCATGCGCGCCGTCGCGCCATGTATCGACGATATCCACGCCGCCGCGTCCGCGCACCACGCCGCGCGGAAACGGATCGGCTACCTGGAAGCCGGTGCCGAAGATCAGGCAGTCGGCGCGATGACGCGCGCCGTCGGTGGTGACCACGGCGTCTTCCTCGATGCGCGCGATGCCGGTGGTCGTCACCGAAACGTTCTGGCGCGATAGGGCGGGGAAGTAGTCGTTCGAGATCAGCACGCGCTTGCAGCCCATTGTGTAATTGGGCGTGAGCGCGGCGCGCAACTGCGGATCGCGCACCTGGCGGCGCAGATGCCGCTCCGCGGCTTTCTGCGCGGTCTTCATCAGCGAAGGATGAATCGCAAATCCCAAGGCGCGCGATTCGAGCATGCAGTAGAGCGCCGAGCGCATGATCTTCTGTGTGAACGGCAGGTGTTTGAACAGCCATTGCTCCAGCGGTCTGACGGCGCGGTCGGCCTTCGGCATGATCCACGGCGGCGTGCGCTGGAACAGGTCGAGATGCGCAACTCGCGGCGCGATCTGCGGAACGAACTGGATCGCGCTCGCCCCCGTGCCGATCACGGCGACGCGTTTGCCTTCGAGCGAATAGCTGTGATCCCACTGCTGCGAGTGGAACGTCTTGCCCTTGAATTTATCGAGGCCGGGAATGTTCGGCACGGCCGCGCGCGACAGGCCGCCCATACCGGAGATCAGCACGCGCGCCGACCATTGCCGGCCGTTCGCGAAGGTCAGTTGCCAGCGGTGGCGCGCTTCGTCGTAGATCGCGCTCGCCAGTTCATGACCGAAACGCAGATGCCGCTCGACGCCGAAGCGCTGCGTGCAGTCCTCGAGGTAAGCGCGGATTTCGGGCTGGCGCGCGAACATTCGGGTCCAGCGCGGATTCGGAGCGAAGGAGAATGAGTAGACGTGGGATTGGACGTCGCACGCGCAACCGGGGTAGTGGTTGTCGCGCCACGTGCCGCCGACGGAGTCGGCCTTCTCGGCGACGATGAAGTCCGTGATGCCGGACTGGCGCAGGCGGATCGCCATGCCGAGGCCCGCGAACCCGGACCCGATGATGGCGATATCGGTCTCGACAGGCGCTAACGCGTCGGGCGCCGCGGCGTCGTGGGGCAGCATGCGTGCGTTCATCCGATCCGTCTCCTTTTTACCGTCTTAACTGTTACATTGGTTGATGTAACAATAGAGGCTGATAATGGATGACGCAAGCGGGCGGTTAGACGCCCGCCTCTAGGCTCGGAGGGCCGCCGCTAACTACTTTGCGGCGAGAGCCGCCGTGACTTCTCGGTTTTGCCAGACGCTGTCTTTGACGGTGATCTTCGCTGGGATGAGATTGGCGCCATAGAACGCATCGGCGACGATCTGCTGCGAGCGCACGATCTCGTCCGTGACGGCGGTGGTGCCATACGGATAGCGGCGCACCCACGTTTCGACCAGCTTCTGATCGAGACCGACCTTCGGCGCGATGAGCGCGGCGGTTTCCACCGGATGCGCGTTGACCCACAGCCCGGCGGTGCGCAACTGTCCGAGAATCGCGCCGATCACGTCGGGATGCTGCTGCGCGAAGTCGCGCGTCGCTTCGTAGAAGTTGTATGGGGCGTTGAGTTCGGTGTAGTCGGCCAGCGTGCGCGCCTTCAGCGCCTGCTGCGCGGACGCGTAGTACGGATCCCAGATCACCCATGCATCGACGCTGCCGCTTTCGAAGGCGGCGCGCGCGTCGGCGGGCGGCAGATACACCGGGCGAATGTCCTCGTAGCGCAGGCCCGCTTTCTTGAGCGCTTCGAGTATCAGATAGTTCGAACTCGAGCCTTTTTGCAGCGCGACGCGTTTGCCTTTCAGATCGGCCACGCTACGCAACGGCGAGTCGCCTTTGACGAGGATCGCTTCGGCGTGACTTCCTGAAGGCTCGGCGCCGACATACACGAAGCGCACGCCGCTCGCTTGAGCGAACACCGGCGGCGGCGCGCCCGTGTAGCCGAAGTCGATGCTGTTTGCGTTCAACGCTTCGAGCAGTTGCGGTCCAGCAGGGAATTCGAACCACTTGATGCTGTAGCCGAGCGGTTTGAGTTTTTCGTCGAGCGAGCCTTGCGCCTTGAGTATCGCAAGCAGGCCTGATTTCTGATAGCCGATGCGCAGTACCTTGGCCGGCTCGCCGCCGTTGCCGCCGGTCTGCGCGGTGGCGCTCAAGGTGGTGAGTGCCGCAAGCAAGACGGCGTTGAGTTGAAGCGAATAACGGGCGTGACGGACCATCCTGCGAATCTCCATTGCGTTCGATCGGTGTGGCCGCCGCGGGTTGTCTGCAGGCTTCGTTCGGATCCGCCAGAAGCATGGCGCGGACTTGCGGATGCGGCAGAAAACGCGTTGCGGCGACGTTCGGGGATCGTCGCACGGACGTCACGCCGTTCAAACGAAGCAATGCAGATTTGAATATGACGCGCGGCGGAACATGGTGCGGTTCCGGCGTGTCCAGCTAGCGCGCGCTAGCGGGCGTGCGTAAAAGCAGGAGTGGGGGCGAAGGCATGGACGCGGGCGTAGCTCGACGCAAAGGCGAGAGCCAGACTACCCGCGCAGACTACTTCTTCGTTTTGTCTTTCTTTGTCGCGGCCGCCGCGCCCGCGGAGCCTCCGGCAGGATGCTTCAAATTCCTTTCCATGATCGCCGCGACGCGGTCGCCGAGGTAATCGCCCGAAGCTTCTTCGAGCGCCCGGTTCATTTCGCTTTCCACCAGCACCATCGCGAGCGGCCGCACGCGCCAGATGGCGTCGACGAGAGCCGGGACGTCGGCGGGCGGCGGCAGCGCGTCGGGGTCGTAGCGATCCAGTTGGCGGACCACCAGATCGACCAGCGCTTTGGCGACCGCGTTGAAATGCGGCCGCGCGATGCCTACGGCGTCGAGCAGGTCGGCAAGCGGAATGCCTTCCTTCGCCATGGTCGCGCCGGCGGCCAGCGCTGTCGGGCTGCCCGATACGAACGAGAGACCGTCGCGCTCCAGCAGACCGAGGTCGACGGCCTTGCCGAGCGCGCTCGGCGAAGCCTTGTCGCCGAACATGTGCAGCAGTTCGATCAGCGAGTATTTTTTCGGCCGCTCGCGCGACCAGCGGCCGCCAATCGCCGTTTCCAGACCGAGAATGGAGCGCAGATCATGGCCTTCGTCGACGGCCATGATCAGATCCTGGATGTTCGCGAGCGTATAGCCGCGAGCGAGCAGATGGTTGATCAGCTTGAGACGCGAAGCGTGCGTGTCGTCGTACACGCCGACGCGGCCGCGTTTTTCCGGCGGCGCGAGCAGGCCGCGGTCCTGGTACGCGCGTACGTTGCGCACGGTGGTGTCGGTGACGCGCGCGAGTTCGTCGACGGTGTATTCGTTGCGCGGCGTGTCGCCGGCGGCAGCGTGCGAGTCGGCGGGCAAGGGCGGGGCAGGAGGCGGCGTGTTGGGCATGGGAGGGATTTTAACGCGGCGGCGCGCGCGGCCGCCAACGCCGCCGCTCGATGCGGGCGATTGTGGCGCGAGCATGGACTGGGCGTGGGACGGTAAGGCGTTCGGGGTGTTGACGCAAAGTGCAACGCCGCAGTGTCGCAGTGCCCCAGTGCCTCAGTGCCGGAGCGTGCCCTCAAAGGACTGGCCGATCACCTGCAGAGCGGTGCCGCACAGCCAGCGCTGAGTCGGGTATGAGCGCCGCGGCGCTTCAGTCGCGTCTCGCCGACACGTCGTCCGGCACGCTCGAGTCGCCCTTGCCGAGCGTGCGCTGCATCAGCGTCGTGTCGAGCCAGCGGCCGTGTTTGAAGCCCACCGCCTTCAACGTACCCGTCAATTCAAAACCCAACTGCGTATGCAACGACAGCGAACCGCCGCTGCCGCCGTCCGCGATCACGGCGACCATCTGACGCCACGGTCCGGTTTCGCAGCGTTCGATCAGCGCCTGGAGCAGCACGCGTCCCAGACCCCGGCCGCGATAGGCGTCGTTCATATAGATCGAATCTTCGATGGTGTTGCGATACGCGGGGCGCGGCCGGTAAGGCGTCGCATAGCAATAGCCGGCGACTTCGCCATCGATCTCCGCCACCATGTACGGCAACCCATGGCTGCGCACCGACGCGAGCCGCGTGAGTAGGTCATCGACGGAGGGCGGGGTTTCTTCGAACGAGGCGACGCCGGTCAGCACGTGATGGGCGTAGATCGCCTGAATGGCCGGAAGATCGGCTTCGGTGGCGTCGCGGATCAGCGGGACGGCGGTGTTCGTCGATCCGGAAGCAGCGGGCGCGGCGTGCGTGATGCTCATACGTGTTCCTGTCGTGGCGATAAATCGGCGGATACGTTTTACTATGCCCGCCGCGCGCGCGAATTTGAAGCGAGTCAAAAATCGCCGCAACTATGGCGGGTATTCAGCTTTGGCACATGCGCGCGAACAGGCGTGCTGCAGCAATCACTTGCGCTAGCGAAGACGACGGAGCACCACGCTCACCCGCCCGGCACAGCTTAGCTATGCGAGTACGTATCCGGCTGCGGCACATGCCCACGATGATGCCGGTGATACCTGGCCTTATGTTTCGGCTTGGCCTCGGACGTCGGCGCATGCTGTTCGGCGGATTGCTGCGAGGCCGTCCCATGTTGGGCCTGCGCTTGAGGCGCTGGCTGCGCATGACCCGACGGCAGCGAGCTTTGGCCCTCGCCGAAGCGGAAGGTTTGCGCAGTCTGGGCGTACGCGCCGGCGGAAACCGTCAGGGCGGCAACCGTTAGGCAAATTGAAAACTTCATGGATCCTCCTTCTGAACGAGCCGGTGAGGATACCCGTTTTCCTGACAGTCGTTCGGTCACATCAGGCGCATCGGCCCGCTCGCGCTGGTGTCGATCGGCGGCAACGCGCGGCCTTGCAGATGGATTTGCCGGTGACGTCGATATCCACGCCATGCTTGTCAGGCGTGACTTCGATGAATCGATGGCCGGTCATTGAGGCGAAGGACCCCGCGTGCATCAAAGGTCGTCGAATTGATCGAATTCGCTTTGCAGTTCCCGGTTGCGCGCGACGCGTTCGTCGATACGCGGTCCGAGTCTTTCGACGATCGCCGAGATGAGGAGATTAAAGAGGCAGGTGAGCGGTGCGAGCGAATCCCAGAACTGGCCGACGTCGGTTTTGACCTGCAGCAGATCGCCGTCGAACTCGCGCGCCCACGGACAGTAAATGTCGGTGATGAGCGCGAACGGCAGGCCGCGGCGCGTGGCGGCTTCGCAATAGCGGCGCGCGACCTTCGAGTAAGCGCGCGTGTCGGTCACGATCAGATAAGGCGATTCGAAGCCGGAGTTCAGCGAATCGACGTACGAGCCCGACATGCCGTCGGAATAGAACACGCGCGGACGAATGTATTCGAGGTAGCTGTAGAACGCGTTGCTGATGCCGCGCGTGGACTGAATGCCGAGAATGTAGACGGCATCCGCGTTCGAGATGCGCTCGGCCACGCGCGCGAACACCGGCGATTGCGCGAGCTGGTAGACATGCTGGATCGCGCCGATTTCGAGTTCGAGCGAATGGGCGAGCGCGGGGTTGGGCTCGACAGGCGAATCGGCGTCCGGCGAGGCTTCATCGTGTTGGCCGGCGGCGCGGCGGAATGCATCGAGCCGGTCCGTGATTAGCCACGGACGTTCCTGAGCGCCGCGCAGTTCGCGCTTCAGGTCGTCGAGATTCCGATAGCCGATGCTGCGCAGGAAGCGGCCGACCGAGATGCCGCTCGTGCCGGCTTGCTGGGCGATCTGGTCGGCGGTTTCGAGGCCGAGCCGGTCGAGATTGGCCAGCATGTAGCTGGCGACGCGCTTGGAAGTGGGCGTGAGTTCGGCAAAGCGGGCTTCGACGGTTTGAGCAAAAGCGGTCGGCATCGTGGTCGCGGCGCTGGGTTGTTATCGATCATGGGAATGATGACATATTCAACCGACCGCCCGCGCCGCGCGTCCTCGAAAATCGCTGCGGCACATGCGGGTGATACGCCAGGCGCTCGCCTGCGAGTGCGCGTGCGTGCTCCGGGCAATAACGGCGACGCCATGCTGACGAGACGCAGGCGATAAGCCTGCATGACCTCCGCCAAACACGCATCAGACAGCCGGCCGCGCCGGCGCCCCGCGCGAGAAGTGCCGCGCGCCCGCCACGCAGCCCACCACGACGACGGTGACCAGAATCATCGCGGGCGGCATCTGCTCGTGCAGCAGCAGTCCCGCGAGCAGCAGGCCAAAGAACGGCTGCAGCAATTGCAACTGCCCGACGCCCGCAATGCCGCCGAGCGCGAGGCCGCGATACCAGAACATGAAACCGATCAGCATGCTGAAGAGCGACACATAGGCGAGACCCCAGAGCGACGCCTGGCTGACGCCGTCGAACGACACGGGCCGTGTCCATACCGCGAGCGGCAGCATGAGCGGCAGCGACAGCACGAGCGCCCACGAGATCACTTGCCAGCCGCCGAGGTGGCGCGACAGACGCGCGCCCTCGGCGTAGCCGAGCCCGCATGCGACGATGGCGGCCAGCATCAACGCGTCGCCGATCGGCGATGCTTCGAGGCCGTGACGCAGGGCAAACGCCACCACCGCGCCGCTGCCGAGCGCCGAGAACAGCCAGAAAGCCGGTTGTGGACGCTCGCCGCCGCGAAGCACGCCGAAGAACGCCGTGGCAAGCGGCAGCAGGCCGACGAACACCACGGCATGCGCCGCGCTTACGTGGCGCAGCGCCAGCGCGGTTAGTAGTGGAAAGCCGATTACCACGCCGAGTGCGACGATCGCCAGCGGCATCAGATCGTGGCGGGACGGTCGCGCCTGGCGGAATACGAGCAGAAGCAGCAGCCCGAGCGTGCCCGCGATCGTCGCGCGGGCGACCGTCAGGAACAGCGGGTCGAGGCCTTGCACGGCGACGCGCGTGGCCGGCAACGAGCCGCTGAAGATCAACACCCCTATGAAGCCGCTCAGCCAGCCGTTTGTCGTTTTGTCCATCGGGAAAGTCCGGGCGCAGGAAGAGATTGACAGCATCCGCTATCCGGCCATGGACGTTAAGGTACGGATTGGTGCAAATCTTCCAAACTGTACCGAGGAATGGGGCGGTACAGCGTTCAGCCCGGCGCAACGCGCAACGCGGGCGTCGGGCATCTCGCGATCAACGCATGCAGTCTTGCTGGGCGTGATGAAGCCGGCAATGCGACGAACTTACTTGCACAGCAGAAGCAAGCGCTCCTGATCCGTGCACGTCGGACGCGGTTTCGGCGTGCCCTGCTGTGCCGCCGTCGCGCTCATCGCGGCGCTCTTGTTCGTGAGACACGCGCGCAGATGCTTCTCAACCGGCGAGTAGTATTTCCACCCGCGCACGAGCGGCGGCAACTCCAGCTTCACCTGCTTCCATTTCGGATGCCCGTGCTCCTGAAGATTGTCGAAGTTGGCGCAAAGCGAGTCGGCAAAATGATTCAGATTGCCGACGGTATCGCGCAGGCCATAGTCGTAGGTGACGAGAAAGGCTTTGACGGTCAGCGCGGGCACATCTTCCTTGAGCCAGGTCGGATAACTGGCCGCGCGGATCGTCGTGGGGAAATAGGTCTGTTTGGCGCGGATGGTTTCGGGAGCGGCCGGATCGGCCTTCAGAAGACGGATCTGCTGCAACAGGTCGGGATTCATGTCGTTGAACAGTTTGGCCGGCTGTCCGACCACGATGATCGCGACATCCACTTTCTTCACGATCAACGCGGCTAGCGCATCTTCGTTGCTCAGATGCTGGATGTTCTGCTCGGGAATCGGCTGGCCGAACATCAGGTGATACAGCGTCGTGGCCGACTGCGCGGTGCCGCTGCCGATCAGGCCGATGCTAATGCTTTTGTCCTTGATATCGGCGAGGGTTTTCAGTGGCGAGTCCGCGCGCACCACGACGTTAATCTCCTCGTCGTAAAGCGGCATGATGAGCCGCAGCGGACGGATCGCCGTACCGGCGTCGGCGTTGCCGGCGTTGGCCATGTCGATGTAAGCCTGATACACGTCGGATTGCACGAGCGCCAGTTTCACTCCCGGCTCGAAGCGCATGCGTTGCACGTTTTCAGCCGAGCCCTTCGACGCCATGACTTCCAGGTCGATGCCCGCTGGCGGCGCAACCCATTTCGACAGATCCTGGCCGATCTGGATATACGTGCCCCGTTCCGGACCGGTGACGATCTTGTAATGCGCCGGCTCCGCGCAGGCCAGTGAAGATACGACCATCAGCGCCAGCCCCAGCCATCCCGCGAGAAGTCTCTTCAGCATGGTCTCTCTACCTATCGGTCAGGTTCGTATGACTTCGCGCGTCGATGCGCGTGAAGCACCAGTGAGCCGGATTGCCATGTCATGTTCTATGTGCAGCGCCTGCCACGTCCGTCTGTTACCTCTCAAACCCAACGCGCTGATACGTGTGATTCTCTGGCAGTTTAGTTATGCGATTCGGTATCCAAACTATTTGTCACTGGCTCGGTGAACCGCCCGCAGAGGGCTTCGCGGCATTCGTCGCCGGACGTTTCCAGCCGGAGTCCTTGATGGCGCGTTCGCGCGCCTCGACGCTATTGCCGTCGGGTGCCGCGGTGGTGGAACGCGGGGCGGCCGCCACGGCTTCGCCGTTCGGCGGCATGCCCTTGGGGAGCGGAGCCTGCAGTGGAGTCTGCAGTTGAGCCGCCTGCTGTGACGGCGGAGCGGCAGGCGCTTGCGCCGACTGTTTGCCTTGTGGCGGCGCAACCGCCGCGCCACGCGGGTTGAGCGGCGCCCAGCCAGTCTCGCGAATCACGCGCTCGAGTATGGACTTCGCCGTGTCGCTGCCGGTGTCGATCGCGAGCGCTTCATTGGCGAACTGGCGTGCGCAGGACCACGTCTGCTGCGCGGCGCAGGTTTGCGCGGCCTGCAACGCGGCGTCGCGGCGGGCGGTCAGCGGCATCAATTCTGTCGCGAGGTCTGCTGCGTCGGAATTGCCCGGTTGCATCGTCTGCGCGACGCCGAGAGCGGCTTGCGCCGCAGAGAGGTCGTTGGCGCGGGAGGCGAGGCGCGCCGCCTGCACGGCTTGCGCGGCATCGCGGAACTTCGGCGCGGGCTTGGCGGGCACCGTGGCCACCGGCGGCGCGGCGGGCGTCGCCGGGATCGCCTGTGCCGGCTTCGCGGGATTGACGGACGTGGCGGGTTTGCCCGCGGCGCCGGCCTGGTTGGCTGGCTGGGTCGGCGAATACAGCGCGATCGTGCCGGTCGTCGTTCTGGCATCCTGAGTAGTTTCATTTTCGGCGGACTGCTCGCTATTGCCGCTCGACAAATCGCGATCGCTGAATAGCGCATATCCGACATACGCCAGGCCGATCACGACAACCGCTCCAATGGCATAGAGCATTTTACGAAGCGAGATTGAGCCGCGACCCGCCGCATTGGGCAGTGCGGGCAGCGGCTGGGTCGGCCTGTCCTGTGAAACGAGTGCGGACGCAGGCATCGCTGCCTCGGCATGAACAGGGTCGGCCATGAACGCGGCACGCGTCGTGGGGTCGGTGTCATCGGCTGTCGCCGGATCGAGGCTGTTCTTCTGCGCTACTTTATTCATGGCGCTCGCGCGGCTGCCGGGAATGACGGTGCGTTTGTGCGGACCCGCGTCGAGTGGATGGACCGCGCCGCAATAGGGGCAATAGTCGACTTGCCGGTACAGTGCGCCGCCACATCGCTTGCAAGGCGTCGGAAAACTGTGGCCGAGTAGTGTCTGGGTGGACATGCTGTGGACCCACCTTTGGAAAACGATGCCATTACGGCATGTTCCGGATCATGTTGAAGCGGGAGCAATGTCCGCGGAAATCACGATCCACATGCGCCGGAGAGTCTTGCGCGGCCAGCCCACGCTTGCGCTGCCGCTGGTTGCAATATGTGGGGTTTCAATCAGAACGTCAATCGCCGTTGCTACCTATCTTATGTGCGCTAGCGAACATTTGCAGGTAGGACGAAATAGCCGCTATGTCGGCAGGACGATCGGGCGCAGAGATTTTTTCACACGAATCGAGCGAAGGTGAAAACAGAACGAGGTCGGCGCGCATGGCGTCCGACCTCGTCATTAACTTGCATTAAGCGCTTGCATCAAGCGCCTGAAGAAAGCGGGCAAAGCATCAATGTTTGCGCAGCGGATGATCCTTCAGCAGCCATGCGAGCGCGAAGGCGAGCACCACCACGCAGGCGGCCGAAAGATACACCGTGTGCAACGCGCCCGCGAATGCTTGCAGATAATCGTCGCGCAACGCTTGCGGCAATGCGTGGATCGCGGCGGGGCCGAGCGCGTGCGGCAACTCGGTGTCGGGCGGGATCAGCTTTTCCAGGCGCGCAGCGAGGCCGTTGGAAAACACGGCGCCGAAGCTGGCCACGCCGATCGATCCGCCGATCGAGCGGAACAACGTCGCGCCCGAAGTGGCCACGCCCATGTGCTTGAACTCGACAGTGTTCTGCACCGCGAGAATCAGCACCTGCATCACCATGCCAAGGCCGCAGCCGAGAATGCCCATGTCGATATACATCACATGAATCGGCGTGCTGATCTGCAGGCGTGCGAGCAGCAGCATCGCCACCGCCACGAGAAACGTGCCCGCGATAGGGAACATGCGGTACTTGCCGATCTTGCTGATCACCCGGCCCGTCACCATCGACATCAGGAACAGACCGCCCATCATCGGCAACATCTGCATGCCGGCTTCCGATGGCGTCGAACCTTTGACCACCTGCAAATACAACGGCAGGAACGTCACCGAGCCGAACAGCGACACGCCGATGATGAAGCCGATCAAACTGCTCAGCAAAAACGTGCGCTGTTTGAAGAGTTCGAGCGGCATGATCGGTTCGACCGCGCTGCGTTCTTCGTGGATGAAACCCCAGATCGACACGAGCCCCATGCCCAGCGTGAACCAGAGTTGCGGCGACGACCACGGCAGGATCGTGCCACCCTGGCTCGTGAACAGGATGATGCAGGTGAGGGCGCCGGCGAGGAACGCGGCGCCCATGTAGTCGATGGTGTGCTTCACCTGGCGAACGTGCGGCTTGAAGACCGCCCCGATCACGACGAGCGAGACAATGCCGAGCGGCAGATTGATGTAGAAGATCCAGCGCCACGACAGATGCTCGACGAGGAAACCGCCGAGCAGCGGGCCGATCACGGTTGCCAGACCGAACACGCCGCCGAACACGCCCTGATAGCGGCCGCGCTCAGCGGGCGGAATCACATCGGCGATGGCGGCCATCGTCACCACCAGCAAGCCGCCGCCGCCGAGGCCTTGCAGCGCGCGCAGCACGATGAGCTGCGTCATGTCCTGCGCGACGCCGCACAACGCTGAGCCGACCAGGAACACGATGATCGCCGTCTGCAGGACGATCTTGCGGCCGAACAGATCGCCGAATTTGCCGTACAACGGCACGACGATGGTCGAGCTGAGCAGGTAGGCCGTCACCACCCATGACAGATTATTGAGGCCGCCCAGTTCGCCGACGATAGTGGGCAGCGCGGTCGAAACGATGGTCTGATCGAGCGCGGCGAGCAGCATGACCAGCAGCAGCGCCGGAAACAGCAGGCGGATCGGCGGGTGATCGGCTGCGTGGGCGGGCGCGGTTGGCTGCGCGTGCGGCTGCGTCAGTTCGGCGGGGCGTGTCGTGGTCGATTGGTCCATGGCATCACGGATTGAAATTAATTAATTCAGAAATTAATATATGCGACATCGCATCACCAGTCAAATTGAATGCAATGGCAAGGATTCCGTCCGACGATCGAAAGGTGAAAAGCGCGCTGCCTGACACGGCTGCCGTGAAGGTCCGCAAGGCGCGTTCCGCGCCAGGGCGGAGTGCCGAAGCCCAAGCAGGCGTATCGTCGATAAAACCGGCGGCGCCCGCGCGGCGTCCGGGCAGACCTTCCGGCGCCGCGCGCGGACCGGAGCAGCGCAACCGCTTGCTCGACGCCGCGCTCGTGCTGTTCGCGCGGCAGGGCATCGTCGACACCACGCTCGGGGAGATTGCTCGCGAGGCCGGTTTTACGCCGGCGATGATGCATTACTACTTCAAGACGCGCGATCAACTGCTCGACGTGTTGATCGACGAACGTTTCGCGCCGCTGCGCGCGGGGCTCGGCATGCCTTTCCAGGAGGATCCCGACGACCCGGTCGCGGCTATCACGCAGCTCGCGCAGCGGCTCGTGCAGGTAGCCGCCGAGCATCCGTGGTTTCCGTCGCTGTGGGTGCGCGAAGTGATCAGCGACGGCGGCCTGTTGCGCCAGCGCATGCACGAGCGCTTCGGCAACGCGCATCAAAAGGCGTCGCTGTCGGCTATTGCCCGGTGGCAGAAGGAAGGGCGGCTGAACGCGGAGTTGGAACCCGCGCTCGTCTTCGTCACGTTACTTGGACTGACGATTTTGCCGCTGGCCACGTCGAAGCTGTGGTGCAACGATCCGCTTCGCCGCAATATCGGTGGCGCGGAAATCGCGCGGCATGCGGTGGCTTTGCTGGTGCAGGGTATTGGTCCGAAGAAGGCCAATTGACGGCTGGCGACGCCCTCTGAACCATACCTGCGCATAGCGGTTGCGATCAACCATCAACTACCAGCCATCGTCCATCGCTGCGGTACACCGTCTCACGCTTTCCGCTTTTCTTTCCACGCCTCGTAAGCGGCTTTGGTCGCTTCGTTCGGCGGATATGTTCCGGGTAATGCGGCGCCGGCACGAATCCGCTCGGTCAGAAACACTTCGAGTTGCTCCTGTTCGGCAGCGGCTTGCGCAACTTCTGCCGCCAGCTTGAGCGGAATCACCACCACACCGTCCGCGTCGCCAACGATCACGTCGCCTGGAAACACTGCGACACCGCCGCAGCCGATCGGCACGTTGATGTCCACCGCGTGATGGCGAATCAGATTGGGCGGCGCGCTTGCCCCCGCGCAGAACACGGGAATGCCGAGCGCGGCGATCGTCGTGCTGTCCCGCACCGGGCCGTCGGACACCATGCCCGCCACGCCGCGAACCTGCAAGCGTTGCGTCAGGATCGAACCGAACGACGCGCTGCCGCGCTCGCCGCGGCAATCCTGCACGAGCACGTGGCCGGCCGGAATCGTTTCGACACACTTGCGCTGCGCGTACTCGGGATCGGCAAACAGTTCGAGCACGTCGATGTCTTCCCGCGATGGAATGTTGCGCAGCGTGAACGCCGGCCCAACCAGATTCGCGCCGCTGTGCGCGGCGAGCGGCGCGACACCTTGCATGAATGTATTGCGCAGGCCGCGCTTGAATAGTTGGGTAGTCAGCGTAGCGGTGCTGACGCGGCGGAGTGCTTCGAGCGTGGCGGAGTCGAGATCGGACATGGTGTCGGTCGGCCTCAAGGTTGGTAGCGCAAACGGGTCATGGCAACCGCGTACCGCGCGGTGTCGCAGCGACGCAAAGTCGATACATCTCGCGCACACGATGATAGCGCCCCACGCAACGAGCACAGCCAATCTGCGCGCGCGGCACACTCGTACGATGCCGGAACCGGCGAGGCACGCAACGTGCTACTAGTGGTGTGGATGTGAATGCAGGCAGCATCAAACAGGTTGCCGGCATCGCACACGAACAGGAATGGGAAAAGAAACGTCAGGCGGGAAGGTCGTGCGAACGGGGTTTTGCGCGAGCCGCCTCGGCGAATCGGGTCGGCATCGGAGAGCCTTGACTGTGGCGCCGATGGCCGGTTTTTCATCGGCGTGCAATTTTGGCGCGTTACTGTGCGCGCGCGTTCGCGCCCAGGCCATGCTTTACAATCTTGGGCCTGGTTGCAACTCCGCGCATGAAATCGAGTCGGAACCATGAACAGCAATAGCGCAGCCGCGCAAATCGGCGGCAAGCAGCAGGGCGACACGTTGGCCAAGTCGGACGGCCTAACCGGTTTTTTAGAGCAGCAACGCAAAATGAACGGAGCATTGAGACTCGATCAGGCCACGATCGTGCTCGTAGAAGACGACCCGGACAGCCGGGAATCGTTGACCTTATTACTCGAAGCAGAAGGTGCGCATGTCGTCGCAGTGGCGGATGCGGAAGAGGGCGTGGAAGCGGCGCTGCGATTGTTGCCCGATGCCGTGGTGTGCGACCTGGAACTGCCCGCCATGGACGGTTTCTATCTCATCCAGCGCTTGCGCGATCATGAGATTCGCGGCGACCACCCGCCCTCGGTTGCAGTGGCGCTCACCGGCCACACTGACGACGCTTATCGCTTACGCAGCATCGGCGAAGGCTTTCAGCATTTCATGACCAAGCCGGCTTTGCCGGAAGATCTCGTGACACTGCTGCACGACGCGATCGACGCTCGCGCAGCGGGCTGACTTAGCGGGCTGACTTAGCGCTTCGTTTTAACCGACGAATTCGCGGCGCCGCGTGACAGCCGCGCCGCGAGACGCCGCATCTTCAGATGCCGGGCTTGATGGCAGAGCAGGCGTGAGTGCGTTTCGCGATCATTGCCGAACGTCGAGGTCATTTGACGGCGACAGGTGTGCCCGACTCCTTGCTCGACGCCGCGGCTTCCAGCGCCTGACAGGCCGCACACAATCCCTTCAGTTCGATTTCATCGCTCGCGAGACGGTAGCCCGAATCTTCGATTTGCGCGACTAGCGCCTGGCGCAGTTTCGGCTGATGCAATTCGGTGACGTTGCCGCATTGCTGGCACACCACCAGGATGCCGTGCTGGCATTGCGTCAGATCGTGGCAGACGGTGAAGGCATTGATCGATTCGATCCGATGCACGAGGCCCGCCGAGAGCAAAAAGTCCAACGCCCGGTACACCGTGGGCGGCGCCGAGCCGGGATGGATCTGGCGCATCTCGTCGAGCAGCGAATACGCCTTGGTGGCGCGCCCGGAATTCAGCAGCAATTCGAGCACTTTGCGGCGGATCGGCGTGAGTTTTTCGCCGCGTTCGCGGCAATATTCTTCCGCGAGTGTCAGTGCGGCTTCCTGCGAAACGCCGTGCGTGTGCCCCGGCTCATGTGAGTGAGCGGAGGTGGCTTTATCGGCGGTCGCGGCGGGCTTGGCGGTCTTCATGCGTCGATTATAAAGGCCATCGCGTCTCGCTGTGCCGGCTCGCGATTCGTCCGGCCGCCGCCTTAGCCATGGCGGCTCATGATCAGACATTCGGGCGCGTGACCGGAGCACGGACCACGCGCGGCCCGATCGCTCAAGTCAGTGGGAAATCCACGTACTTCTTGAACCCCGTGCGCGTCGCAATACGCGAATACCAGCGTTCCAGATTCGGCAGCGGCGGACGCGTCACGCCGTCGAGCCCGAACCAGCGCTTGGCGTACGCGCCGATCACGATGTCGGCGAGCGTAAATTTCTCCCCTTCGAGGAAGAAGCGCCCCTGCAGATGCGTGTCCAGCATGCGCCACAGCGTGGTGACGGCGTCGAAGTCGGCGGCGAGTTTGGCGGCGTCGCGCCCGGCGGCGGGCGTGCGCACCAGCGCCCAGAACACCGGACGCTCGGCGGGTTGCAGCGTGGACAACGACCAGTCCAGCCAGCGGTCGATGCTGGCGCGCGCTTTCGGCTCCGCCGGATAAAGCAGGCTGGCTTCGCCGTACTGCATCACCAGATAGCGCAGGATCGAGTTCGATTCCCACAGCACGAAGTCGTCGTCGACCAGCGTCGGGATCTTGCCGGTCGGGTTCATCGCGAGATAGGCGGCTTCGTTGTTACGGCCGAATTGCAAGCCTGCGTCGATACGGTCGTACGGCAGCACCAGCTCATCGCAGCACCACAACACCTTCTGGACGTTGACCGAATTGGCGCGTCCCCAGATCGTAATCATCCGGTGAATCCTTATTTTTACGTTGGCAAGCCGCGCCCTTCGCGCGGCGTTCAGCCAGTAACGATACACGATGAGCGCGATCTTGCGCGCCGCGGCGCCGTAACCGGCCGCCTGAAACGTGCGGCGGGCACGTCCAAAAACGAAGCCCCGCGGCCATTCGGCAATGCGCGCGCGTTGCGTACAATGAGCCCACCCGAATCCGACGAGGCACGCATGGCCCGCATAGTTCCCGACGACTGGAAGAGCCTCGCCGCGACCGGCGCGGCGGCTCGCGAACGCGAAACGCTGGCGTTGCTGGAAGAGACGCTGCCCGATGGCTACACCGTTTATCACGGCGTGCACTGGACGCGCCTGAACCAGAACTTCTCGGTGTTCGGCGAAGCCGACTTCGTGATCGTCAGCCCGGCCGGGCGCGTGATGATCGTCGAACAGAAAACCGGCTTTCTGCGCGAAACGCCGAAAGGGCTCGTCAAGGTCTATCTGCAAACCGAGCGCAACGTGGCGATCGCGCTCGCCCACACCATCGAAAGTTTGCATCGGCGCTTTACTGCCGCGTTCGGCGCGGGCACGTATTTCGTCGAGGAATTGCTGTATTGCCCGGATCACGTCGTCAAGGACGCGGCGATCGCCGGCGTGAATCCCGCGCGAATCGTCGATGCAACGCGTAAAGACCGGCTCGCGGCGATCATCCGCGAAGCCTTGCCCGCAGATGAACCACGTCTAGCCTGCGCGCCGAAAATTCACCATTTCCTCGCCGACGAACTGGCGCTCACGCCCGACGCCAGCGCGCTGGTCGGCCAGGCGGGCACGCTCGTCACGCGTCTCGCGGGCGGTCTCGCGACCTGGGCGCGGCGGCTCGAATTCGCGCCGTTCCGGCTGCGCGTGATCGGCACGGCCGGCTCGGGCAAGACGCAACTCGCGGTGCAAGTGATGAAGGACGCGGTGGCGCGCGGCCAGACGCCACTATACGTGTGCTTCAACCGGCCGCTGGCGGACCACATCGCGCGAGTCGCGCCGCCCGAAGCGAAGGTGGCGAACTATCACCAGCTCTGCGACTGGATTGCGCGCGACGCGGGCCGCGCGCCGGATTTTCAGGCGGGCGATGTCTTCGATCAGCTCGAAACCACATTTGCCGACACACCGATCGATCCGCGCTGGCAGTTCGACGTGCTGATCGTCGACGAAGGGCAGGATTTCCAGCAGCCGTGGGTGGCGGCACTCGAGCGTCTGTTGCGCCCCAACGCCGCGTGGTGGTGGCTCGAAGACCCGCTGCAAAATCTGTATATGCGTGAACCCGTCGCGCTGCCGGGCTGGACCACATTGAAGGAAACCACCAACTATCGCAGTCCGCGCGACATTCTCGATTATGTGCGCGACGTGGTCGGCGCTTCGGTGCCGGTCGCCGCCGCGCTCGCCTCGGGCAGTCCATTCGACGGCTCCGACATTTCGCTCTCGGTCTACGATGAAGCGAACGCCGCCGAAGGCAGCATCGAGGCCACCAAGCGCGCGATCACGCAGGCGCTCTCGCTCGGCTTTCGCAAGCAGGACATCGTGGTGCTGTCGTTTCGCGGCCGCGAAGGCTCGGCAATGAGCGCACTGGATCACCTCGGGCCGCATCGGTTGCGCAGTTTCACCGGCAAGTACGATCTGTTCGGCAACCCGGAGTACCGCGAGGGCGACGTGCTGTTCGAGTCGATCTACCGCTTCAAGGGGCAGGCGGCGCCGTGCGTGATTTTTACGGAGATCGACTTCGCGACTTTCGACGAACGCATCGCGCGCAAGCTGTTCGTCGGCGCCACGCGCGCGACCATGAAGCTGATCGTCGTCGCGTCGCAGCGCGCCGCGCGGCATCTGCATTTGCGCGACGGCAAGGAGAGCCGCGAAGTGAAGGAAGCGAAAGAAGTCTAGGGCGCGGACGCGCAGGTCACGTCCACGCGCGCGCGCCAACCAGCATGCCGGTTTGCGTGCGCGCGTCCCACCAGATCACTCGCAAGAGCGGCGCTTGCTGTGCGATCAGCAGCGCCTGCACCGGATCGCTCTCGATGAAGTGCGTGACGCCGCCGCGCAATGCGGCCGTGGCTTTGTGCGCGGCGCTGCCGGCGGGACTTTCATCGTGCTTGTCGGGCGTGCGCATCACCAGTTGCAGATGGCCGAAGCCGTGCCGCACGAGCCACGCTTCGGTGCGCGCGCGATCCAGCTCCGGCCGGCCGGTGATGATCGTGCGAACCTGCTGCAAGTCGATGTCCGGCAGTTCCTCGAACGGCAGCAGCGCATCGCGTTCGGCAAGCGCGGCGGCGAGATCTTCGTCGTAACGCGCGAGCGGCACGTCGGGCAGCAGAATGCCGTCGAGGTCGATAGCGTAGGTCGCGTATTCGTGATCGTCGGCCATCGCGGGCGCGGCGCCTGATTCGACGCGCGCCCAGTCGTCGCGATAACGCTCGGTGTAGGCCTGGCGCTCCCATGGAAACAACGCGAAGTAGCCGCGCGCGTCGATCGCATAGTCGGGTTGCGTGCGGCTCAACTCGTCGACGGCGCCGGTCAGGGTTCTGACCACGAGGCCCTGCTGCTGAAGAAACGCGATGCAATCGGTCAGCGTAAAACCACGCCCCGCGATGTCCTCGCACAGCAGCACGGTCGAGCCCGCGGGCGGGATGGGCAGCGTCGAATCCCAGGCGACGGTGCGCGTCAGGCGGTCGTAGCGCAGAAAGGCGACCGGCGTGCCGACGGCGTGCGAGACCATCAGCGCGAGCGGCGCGCCGCCGCGCAGAATGCCGATCGCCATCGCGAAGCGCTCGGCCAGCAAGGCAGGCTGCAGCGATTCGATCCAGTGGTCGAGTTGTTCGTACGTCAGGGGCAAAACCGGCTTGTTCATGACTCGTAGGGCGTCGCGTGGCGCGTGTGGGGCGAGCGTCTCTGATGCGGGAGCGGCAAGCGGCGCGCGCGGCCACGAGCCCCGTTTTTGAGACAAAGAATTTTGGCGATATTATGCATGCGGTTCAAAGATCGCGCGTCGGGGTGACGCGCGGCAACCCGATGCGCGACGCGAGACCGCGGCCTGTGCAAGGGACAAGAAACAAGCGCCAAGGGGCGGCGGGCTGGCACGGATCAGACCGGCGACTGTCAGGCCGCCCGCAAGAAGAATAGATAACGGAATAAAAAAGCATATGACCAAGTCGACCGCCAGGGTGAATGACCGACAACGCGCCGTCACGGGCGCGCGCTGGGCCGCGGGCCTCATGCTCGCGCTGGCCGCCTGGAACGCGCAGGCTCAGCCGGCGCCGGAGCCTTTATCGCTCGACGTGCAAGGCAAGATCGGCAAGACTACCGACGCCGCGAACAAGACTTACCACTTCACCGAGGCTCAACTGCTCGCGCTGCCGGTCCATTCGATCACGACCTCGACCACGTGGACCCCGCGTTCCACCTTCACAGGACCGTTGCTGGCGGATATTCTGAAGACAGTCGGCGCCACTGGCAGCCAGGTCGAGATCCATACGCTCGACGACTATACCTACACCATTCCGGTGTCGGACTGCGATCGCTACGGCGTGGTGGTTGCGTACAGCATGAACGGCCGGCGTCTGAAGATCAGCGACTTCGGGCCGCTGTTCCTTATCTATCCGCGCGATGCGTTCCCGGATGAACTCGCGGGCGCCTCGGGCGATTCGAAATTCGTATGGCAGATCAAGGCACTCATCGTCAAATAATGCGCCATCCGTGGCGCCGTGCGTTCTATGTGCTGATCTGGCTGACCGCGCTCGCGGCGCCAGTTGGCGCGATCGGCTATCTCTTGTACGCGAATCTGCTGAACCCGCGCGCCACCGAGCAGTTGACTGGTTCGTACGACGGCTTCTATTGGGACGCCGCGCAATTGCAGATCGCCTACGCGCGCTTCGAAAATCAGCTATTGCTGTATCAGTCGGGCGTCGACGACGACTACCAGCGGCTGATGCTGCGCTATCAGTTGCTGCAATCGAAGCTGCACGTGATGGCCGGTTCCACTCGCCGGTTGACTACGCAGCTTTCTCTGCTGCAACGGCAACTGGACGAAATCCATTCGCTCGATCAATTACTCGGCGGCATCGAACCTGAAGTCGACGCGCTGCCGAAAGACCGCAGCCAGGCCAACCAGATCGTCGCGCAACTGCGCCAGCACTGGAACGAAGTCAACGATCTCGCGCTGAGCCGCCGCTTTGCCGACGTCGCCGATCGCGAGGCGATGAACCGCGATTTCATCAACAAGCGCCGCATGCTGTTCGCCGGCGGCCTGTTGCTGCTGTTGCTGTCGGCGGCGGCGACGCTGCTGCTCGTACTGAACGGCCGGCGCCGTACACGCCTGATGCATCAGCAGCACGCGGCGCTCGAAGCCGAGCACCAGGCGAGCCGCGCCGCGCGCGAGGCGAGTCACGCCAAGGACGCGTTTCTCGGCATGATCAGCCACGAGCTGCGCACGCCGTTGCATGCGATCGTGTCGTCGATCGAATTGCTGGGCTTCAACTACCACTCCGAGGCGGACCGCAAGGTGATCCAGCGGCTCGAAACCGCGGGCCGGCATCTGGAAGCGCAGATGAAGGATTTGACCGACTACGCGCGCCTCGGCGCCGGCAAGCTCGAATTGCGTTACGAGCATTTCGAGCCGCGCGAACTGCTGGCGTCGATCGTCGATGAACACGCGATGGCGGCCGCCGCGCGCGGTTTGCAACTGGAGAGCGACGCGGGCGGCATGAGCGGCCTTGTCGATTCCGACCCGCACCGCATTCGCCAGATCGTCAACAACCTCGTCACCAACGCGATCCGCTACACCGAAACCGGCACCGTGCGCGTGCAGTTGCGGCAGCGGCCGGCGCTGCTGGTTTTCGTCGTCAGCGATACGGGGCCGGGCGTGCCGCAGGCGCAGATTCCGCTGATCTTCCAGGAGTTCACCCAGCTGGACGCGTCGCGCACGCGGCGCTTCGAGGGCGCCGGCATGGGGCTGACCATCGTGCAGGGACTGGTCAAGCTGTTCGGCGGCACCGTCGAGGTGGCGAGCAAGCTCGGCGAGGGCACTAGTTTCACCGTGACGATTCCGGTCACGCCGGTCGGCGCCGCGCAGCCGCAGGACGTGGCGGCGCGAGCCGAGCCAGGCGGCGCGCGTCCGTGCGTGCTGATCGTCGACGACAACCGTCTGATTCGCGAGTCGCTCAGCGAAATGATCGCGCATATGAATTTCGACGCGCACGCCGTCGCCGATGCCGACGAGGCGCTCGCCTGGCTCGACGCGCACCGCTGCGATGTAGTGTTGCTCGATTTGCATATGCCCGAGCGCGACGGCTACACGTTTCTCGCGGACTTCGCCGCGCGGGGCGGGCCGTCCGCTGGTGTGCCGGTGATCGTGGTCAGCGCATATGCGCCGGAGCCGGAAGCGCCCGGAAAGGCGGAAGAGGGAGATGGCGCCTCGCAGCCGTTCTTCGACGCGTTATTAAAGCCGGTACATTACGAGGAGCTGCGCAGCGCGTTGCAGCGGGCGTTGGCTTCGCGGCATACGGTGTGATGCGAAGCGTGGGCGGCCGGGCGAAGGTGGGCATCAACCTGAGCACACGCCTTCAGCCGTTTGCCGGCGCGGGTGGGTCCGCTTAAGGCCGGTTCAGCCGCTTCGACAGGTCGGCGACCAGGATCGCCATGCGCGCGGGCTTTTCATAGCACGCAACGTCGTAATTGCGGATCACCTGGCTGATCTCCGATTCGCTGGCCTTGCCGGTCAGCAATTCACCGGTCAGCACGAAGATCGGCGCGTCCGGATTTTCCGAGGCGCGCACCGCTCGAATCGCGGCCGCCGAGGTCTGCGCGCCGAACAGCCAGTCGATCACGATGCCGTCGAACACCTGGGTTTGCAGCTGGTCGGCAAAGGCCGCGAGTCCGTAGATCGCCACCGCCGCGAAGCCGCTGCGCTCCAGGTAGTCGCGCAGGTTGTCGGCGCTCGCCTGGTCGTCGTCGACGACCGCGATGGTCGGCTTGTCGGTTTCGGCGCGGCGCGGATAGATCTCGATCTTGTGGACCTCGTACGCGCTCTGATACAGCGTGCCGTCGTGGCGCGCCACGCGCCATTGACCGAGCCGGGAATACGCGACGAATTCCGGGCGGCTGCCCGCTTCGAGCGCGGCGCCGACCCAGGCCGTGCAGGCCAGTTCGATCGCGCCGATGCTGAACACGGCTTCCTGGGCGATCGCGCCGACCATGCCCGGATCGAGCGATTGCGCGCCGAATAGCTGGGCGGCCGGTTCGCCGAATACCTCGGCGACCTTCTTGATTTGCGAGAGCGTCCACGGGCTGTTGCCGCGCAACTTGCGGTGTCCCTGTGAAAAACTCAGATCGAGGATGCGGCACAGTTCCGTGGTCTGCTGGCGTTTGCCGATTCCGTGCCGGCTCATCAACTCGCGCACGCGCTCGGCGACTGCGATGGAGTCGGGTGAGTGTGTTTCGTTGGCCATACTGCGTGAGAATCCGCCGTCTTAAAGGGTGCTGGGGAGTGCGATACGGGCAGGCGCGGCGCGGCCATGCACATGCAAATATGCAAATGCGCAGGGAACGCGGCGTCGCAGGGGACAGCAAATGTACCGTAAAAAGTATCGCAGTCTGTCGTTTTGTACGACCGCCGTCGGGCCCGTCAATGCAAGAGTCGAAACGGACCGGTTTGGCGATCTTTTTATGCATTTAGCATCAATCTATTTTACCGATGAAACCTCGCTGTATCCGAAGAGAAATATGTCACGCGATGCCAGCCGTCCGAAACCTCTAGCCAGCAGACATCGTGCCGAGCTTCGCCGCCGAGTTTTTCAGGCCTTTGAAAATCCGTTCGGCGACCTTGGCCGGAAAACGTTCGGGCAATTCCGCGGAGACCCGCTCGATCACGCCGGGCGTCTGCTCGATCAACCGCTGGATCAGCGGTTCCGCGTCCGCGCCGTAGGAGCACTTCAGCGCCATGGTGTTGAAGTGGCGCCGCTGCACGTCGCGAAACGCGTTGTGCTTGCTGCGCGACCACATGCCCATGGCGAGCCGCGCCTTGAACCATGACCACTGGTTCGGGCCGCTGCCTTCCACCGGCCAGATCGACATCACGTCGTAAAGCGGCGTGAGCCGGTAGTGGCCACCCGCCAGCAGGCGGATGCTGAAGTTCTTGGCGTGGCCGTCCGGTGCCGCCAGCATCCAGAACAGAATCTGGCTCGCCAGCAGCGTCTCGATGTCCTGCCGCGCCTCGACCGATTGCTGCAGAATTCGCGCGAGGTCGAGCACGCCAGGGCCGCCTTCGTTTTCGTATTTGCGATGCGACGGCACGCCGTACACCTGGCAGAAGTCTTCCTGCGGCAGACGCAGCAGCCATTGCCCGCTCGAATGCATTTGCCGGTCGAAGCGCTCGACACTCAATACCCGCTGTTTGCCGAACGTCATGATCTCCGTGTTGGCGACCGGCAGGCCGTAGGCGCGCAGAATCCGCAAACAGAGCCACTCGTTTTCGACCGAGGTGCTGAGGTCGGCGAGCTTGTTGCCGACAAGGCCGAGCGGCAGCTTGAAAATGTGCGTGGTGGGCGTGGCGCCGTGTGGCCGCTGCCACTTGCCGTCGTGCCACAGCAGCGCGGTTTTCTCCTGCGCGCCGGCGAGCGAGATACGGAAATCGTCCGTCTGGTCTGGTGCGCCGAGCGCGGGGTTGCCGACCGTGCGCGCCAGCATGGTCTCGATCTCGCCTTCCGTGAGCGGCGTGCCCTCGATTTGCTCGACGCCTTGCGGCATGTCGTCTTCGGCGAGCAGCTGGACGGCGCCCACGCAGTCGCGGCCGATGGCTTGCAGCAGATCGAACGCATCGAGTGTCTCGGTCTGGTAGCGTTGGGCGATGCGCTTTCTGATCGCCTCGCTGTCGGGCAGCAGGTTGTCGAAATAGTTGAGAACGCGCGGGCCTTTTTGCGCCAGATTACCCGGCGTGAACGGCAGCGACAGCGACAGCGGCCGTCCCGCCGGCGAGGCGACCCACGCGGGATCGTAGGCGAGCTCCATGGGCCCGCGAGCGGGCAGGCGCCAGACGCCGACGCGCTCGCCGTTGGCCCATACCGACAGTGCGCGTGAGTGAGTTTGGCGACCCATGCTCACCACTCGATCAACGGTGTGGGACCTGGCAAGGTCTGGCTCTTGTCGAGCAGTTGCAATTGCAGACCGTAGACGCCGCACAAGGCCAGCAATTGTGCGAGGGTGAGGGCGGCGGCGTCGGTTTCGAATGCCGAAATACGGCTCTGGCTGACGCCGATCCGCGCGGCGGCCTCGGCCTGAGTGAGGCCGGCTTGCCGCCGGCTGGCGGCAAGCACCTGGGCTATCTGGTCCGGCGTGGCGATGAGGTGAAGCATGGCAGATTATCCGCGATACGAATAAATGCACTTTATGCGTCACACGAATATTTGTCAAATATTCGTGTGACGCATATTTTGCGAATATCTGTTTGACGAATAAAACGCAAATATCTGTGTGGCGAATAAGCGGCGCGAATTGGTGTAAAGGGCCGTGAACGGGCGTGAGCACCGCTGCGCTCGCGCTTTGCCGCGCCTCTATCGCCGGTCGTCAGCCACACGGGCATTGCGGACAATCAGGCTGCCTGCGAAGATTACGCCCACACTTAAAACCTGCCTGTTCGATGACCACGACTTACCCGCTGCACGCGAGCCTCACTTCCGCCGACCAGGCGTTCCCGAAACATGCCGATGTCGTGATCGCCGGCGCCGGCATCATGGGCTGCGCGGCCGCCTACTATCTGGCGCGCCGCGGCCTCTCGGTGGTGGTGCTCGATAAATCGCGGATCGCCGGGCAGCAGTCGTCGCGGGCATGGGGATTCGTGCGCCAGCAGGGCCGTGAGTCCGCCGAAGTGCCGCTGATGATGGCCGGCATCCCGCTGTGGAAACAACTCGAAAGCGAGTTGAACTTCGATCTCGAATGGCGTCAGGGCGGCTGTCTCTACGTCGCGACCGGCGAGGAGGACTGGGCCTCGTTCCAGCAATGGATGGACGTCGCGCGTCAACACGGCCTCGACACCCGCACGCTCGATCGCAAGCAGATCGACACGGTCGTGACCGGCATGCACGCGCCCGCGCTCGGCGGCCTCTACACGCCGAGCGACGGCCAGGCGGAACCGCGCCGCGCCGCAGCTGCCTTTGCGGCGCGGGCGAGGGAAGCCGGCGCACTGTTCTTCGAAGGCTGCGGCGTGATCGGCGTCGAACGCGCGGGCGGCGCGATTGCCGGCGTGGTCACCGAGCGCGGCACGCTGCGCACTTCGCGCTTCATCTGCGCGGCCGGCGCGAGCAGCTGGCGTCTGCTCAAAACGCTCGGGCTCGAACTGCCGCAGCAGGCGGTGCGCGGCACCTGCATGCGCACCAATCCGCTGCCGCGCATCACCGCGTCGACGTTCTGGGGCCACGGCCTCGGCGTGCGGCAACGCGCGAACGGCGCGATCAATCTCGCCGACGACATGCAGGTCGACGTCGACATGACGCTCGGCCACTTCCGCGCGCTCAAGTGGTTCTTGCCGGAGTTGTGGGCGCAGCGCGAGAAGTTCAGCTTCCATCTGAACGGCGCGAGCCTGCGTGATCTGCGCGAGCGTTTGCCGGGCGGCGTGCCGAAACACGAGCGCGTGCTGCATCCGCGTGACCCGCATCCGCAGCCGAACGCGGGCCACGCGCCGCGTGCGTTGAAAAAACTGCGCGCCTTGTTCCCGGCGTTGAAAGATGCGCAGGTGGTCGAATCGTGGGCCGGCCTGATCGACGTGCTGCCCGACGGCATTCCGGTGATCGACGCGCCGCCGCAGGTCAGCGGCTTGACCATCGCCACCGGTTTTTGCGGCCACGGTTTCGCGATGGGGCCGATCGTCGGCAAACTGCTCGCGGAATTGAACGACGGCGGCGAGGCGTCGCTCGATCTGTCGGCGTTTCGTTTGCAACGCTTCTTCGACGGTACGATGCAGCGGCCGCGCAGCATGCTGTAAAACCCGCGCCTCTCGACCAACCCCAACCAACCCCAAACACCGCCAATGAACGAACCGTTTTTGCGCCACGCGGGCGTGCCGTACTACACGCAATGGGGCAGTCCCGAGTGGGTCGGCCGGATTGTCGAACAACATGGCGACCCGTGCGACGATCCCGGCTGGCAGCGCAGCGGCTTCTCCGACCCCGAGCGTTACCGCTTCTGGGCCAAGCGCCTGTGCGGCCTGACATGCCTCGAGTCGGCGCTCGACTATTGGCGCATCGACCACGCGCCGCGCGCCGCGCTGCTCGACGAAGCGTTGCGGCATGGCGTGTACCGCATGCGCGAGGATGGCGGCGTCGACGGCTTGATCTACCGGCCGTTTGCCGATTGGGTGGCCGGCGCGTTCGGCGTTCGGGTCGACGTGCTGCCGCAGGCGCCGCTCGAAGACATGGCCGCGCGCCTGAACGCCGACACGCTGGCAATCGTGTCCGTGAGCCCCGAGATCCGTTATCCCGACCGGCCCAATCAGCGCCAGGGCGGTCATCTGATCCTGCTGCACGGACGCGGTGGCGATGGCGTGTGGTTTCACAATCCCTCGGGCATCGCACCGCATCAGGCGGACGTGTATCTGCCGTTCGACACCATGACGCGTTTCTACGCGGGACGCGGCATGACGCTCAGCCGGATCGCGCGTTAGCCACGGCATGGCGTTTTTTGGGATCGCCCAGTGAGTGCATTGATCGGGCCCGGTTTCTGCTGTATCGCCAGTACCGACTTTTGCGATCCCGGAACCGCCATGAAACGAACCTGCGCCCTGCTTGCCGCCAGCCTGATTGCGCTCGGCTCCGCTGCCACCTCGAACGCTGCCAGCCGTGACGAGCAGACCAAGGCCTGCCGTGGCGACGCCATGCATTTTTGCGCCGCCGACATTCCCAACGAAGACAAGATTACCGCGTGCATGAAACAGCACGTCGACGAACTGAGCCCGGCGTGCCGCGCGATGTTCAAGGGTGGCAAGAAGGGAGGCGAGAAGAATACTTCGCAGTGACAGTGACGGCGGCGTGGCTGATTTTCGGTTCGGCCACGCGTCATGTAAGGCTTTGTGCGCCACTTTGGCTTTGCGGTTAGCCCGGCTTCGATGTGCGAGCTTGCACGCGGCTGATAGGACTGTGCCGCGGCGAACCTCGACCGAGCGCTAAGCCGCCCCGAACCGCCACTAACACTCGCGGCTTATCGTCACGCATTCGCGATCCGGCCCCGCGGCGCGTCCGGCGTCGTAGAATCGCTTGTCATCGACTGCCGGAGCCGCCGCGTGCCTGATTCACCCAAGCCGGAGCCACGTCTGCCGCGCTTCCGTCTGCCGCGCCGCGCCCGCACGCCCTGGCAGGCGCCGCGCGCCCGCACGCTGTTCACGCGGCCGGCGGCGTCGCCGCAGCGCATGCTGCTGCATCGCGTCTATCTGGTGGTGGGCCTGTGCGTGCTCGCCTTCGCCGTGCTCTATTTCGATCGGGACGGGTTGCGCGATGCCAACCGCAAAGTCCTGGGCATCGTCGATCTGATGTACTTCACCATGGTGACGGTAGCCACCGTCGGTTACGGCGACATCGTGCCGGTGACCGCTCGCGCGCGCCTCATCGACGCTTTTTTCATCGTGCCGATCCGCATCGTCATCTGGTTCGTGTTTCTCGGCACCGCTTATCAGTTCGTCATTCAACGCGTCATCGAGGAATTCCGCATGAAACGCCTGCAAAAGCAGTTGCGCGATCACGTCGTGATTTGCGGCTATGGATTGAGCGGTTCGGTCGCGGTGCGCGAGTTGCTGGAAAGCGGCTTCGCCGCGGAATCGATTGTCGTCATAGATCCGCAGCAGGCGGCGCTCGAAGCGGCCACGGCGCTGGGTGTAGCAGGCCTGCTCGGCGATCCGTCGCGCGAGGACCTGTTGCAGCAGGCGCAGGTGCAGATCGCCCGCGCGGTCATCATCGCCGTCACCGACGACGCCACCGCCATTCTGCTCACGCTGACTGTGCGCAGCGTCGCGCCGCAAACCAAGATCGTCGTGCGGATTCAGGAGCAGACCTATCAGCGCCAGTTGCGCCAGGCCGGGGCGAGCGTGATCGTCTCGTCGACCAAGATCGGCGGCTTGCTGCTTGCCGACGCGGTCGACAGCGAATACATCGTGCCTTTCGTGAACGATCTGTTGTCGGCGCGCGGCCGCGTCAACCTGGTCGAACGCCGGGCGAGCGCGCAGGAAGTCGGCCGCTGGAGCAATGCGCTGCCGGGCGCGGTGGTGGTGGGTCTCGTGCGCGCGGGGCGCGTGCTGTCGTTTTACGAAGACGAGCCGTGTCCGATCGAGGCGGGCGATCTGCTGATGCTGATCCAGTCGTCACGCCAGCCGAATGAAACGCCCGCCGTCTGCTAGCCCATTCGAACTCAAACTTCTGCCAAAGACTGGAACGACCTGCCCATGACCCACCCGACCACGCAGACTTTCGACGCCGCCGCGACCACGCGGCTGATTCCCTACGCCGCGCTCGTCGATGCACTGAAGCGCGCGACGATCGACTACGCGCAGCGGCGCATCGCGAGTCCCGAGCGGCTCGTCGTGCCGCTCAACGAAGACGGCATCATGCTGTCGATGCCGGCCACTGCGCCCGATCTCGCGATCCACAAACTGGTCAACGTATGCCCGGCCAATCGCGCACGCGGCCTGCCGACCATCCACGGCAAGGTGATGGCGTTCGATGCCGATACCGGCGAGACGCTCTTCATCCTTGACGGCCCGACCGTGACGGGACGCCGCACGGCGGCGATCTCGATGCTGGGCGTCGACACCTTTGCCGCCGCAACGCCGCGCGAATTCCTGCTGATCGGCACCGGCACGCAGGCACTGAACCATCTGGAGGCGATCGGCGAACTGTTTCCCAGCGCGCGCGTATGGGTGAAAGGCAGCGCGCCTGCGCGCGCCGAGGCGTTTTGCGCCGCGCATCAGGGCAAGGCGCATGATCTGCGGCCGCTGACGCAAGCCGGCGCCACGATCCCCGATTCGGTCGATGTCGTGATCGCGCTGACCACGAGCAGGCAGCCGGTGTACGACGAAGCGGCGCGCGCGGAGCGCCTCGTGATCGGCGTTGGCGCATTCACGCCCGCCATGGTCGAGATAGGCGCGCGCACTCTCGGCGAAAGCGCGCTTTTCGTCGACGACGAAGCCGGCGCGCGCCATGAAGCGGGCGACTTCATTCAGGCGAGCGTCGACTGGGCTCAGGTCGGCGGCATCGCTTCAGTGCTCGACAATGCAGCGCTATTGCCGCAAAAAAAACCGATCGTATTTAAAACCGTCGGCTGCGCTGCATGGGATCTGGCGGCGTGCCGCGTGGCGCGCGAGTCCTTGTCAGGAGGTTGAAGGCTTGGCGAAAAAGCGCATGTGAAAGGGCCGGTTGCGCGGCCTGCTTTACAACACCATAGGCGTGCCCGTCAACGCCGAAAAAGGTCCTGAAAACAGGCCTTTAGCACCTCAAGTTGGCATATTGCGCGAACCTGCGGCGCATGTTGCCGTGCAAACAATCTCAAAACGTTGCACCATAGGCGTTTGCCAGAAAAAGTGCCGGTCCGCCGGCACCACGCTGCTGCTTTTTTTCTGCCCGCTTTTTTCTGCCCCTCACCGACGCCTTCTCCCTCACGACGCTGCGACCGCGCTATGACGACCCAACACGCTTCTGCCACTCCCGACCTGCCGCTCGACATGATCATCTTCGGCGGTACCGGCGACCTGTCGTTTCGCAAGCTGCTGCCCGCGCTCTACATGGCGCACCTGCACTGCAATCTGCCGCCGAACACCCGCATTCTCACCATCGGCCGCAAGCCCTGGTCGCGTGAGGAGTACATCAACGAATTCATGGAGCTGAAGGCGAAGCCCTTCATTGAAAAGAAAGCGTTCGATGCCGGCGCCTGGGACAAATTTCTCGCGCTGTTCGAGTACGTGCGCATGGACGTCGACTCGGTCGAAGATTATCAGCGCCTGAAGGAAGTGTCGCGCGAAGGCGTGCGCCGCGTGTTCTATCTCGCGACGTCGCCGGATCTGTTCACGAACATCTGCGACAACCTCTCCGCTGCGGGCTTGATCGACGCCAACTCGCGCGTCGTGCTCGAAAAGCCGCTGGGTCACGATCTGGCCTCCGCGCAGGAAATCAACACGGCGGTCGGCAAGCATTTCAGCGAAGCGCAGATCTACCGGATCGACCACTACCTCGGCAAGGAAACCGTGCAGAACCTGATGGTGCTGCGCTTCGGCAATCCGATTT